>Ga0255336_100059_pt1 | contig 271989 bp, 238 predicted proteins | sample MeOH1_35cm_T3_17_FD_189102 | JGI IMG/M metagenome (GOLD analysis project Ga0255336, IMG submission 189102) | Sandy soil microbial communities from University of British Columbia, Vancouver, Canada - MeOH1_35cm_T3_179 | ecosystem: Engineered > Artificial ecosystem > Sand microcosm > Unclassified... | reverse complement strand
GTGTCCACAATTCGTCGTCAATGATCGGCTTGCCCATCTCCTCGGCCTCGGTTGTTCCGATGCCTGAGGTTAACAGCTCGCCGCGAAAGTTAACAGCCCCTCAGGGCCTTTATGAAACCGTCTCTTATGTTCGATTGGATCCGCTGGTTACCACTGCAGGGGTTGCGTTCAGGTTCTAGGGAAACGCTGATTAATGAAGCTCGGCGGTCATCGCTGAGGTAGCCGAGGACGTTATAGAAGGCAGTTCACGGATCGGACCCACGACGATGAAGAGGCAGATCGGCTTCGCGGAAGCGGAAATTGCAGGCAAGAAGCGAGTGACGAGGCGCCAACGCTTCTTGGCCGAGATGGAGAAGATCGTGCCCTGGGAGCGCTTGCTGTCGGCAATCGAGCCGCATTACCTGAAGGGCACGCGAGGCCGTCCGCCGATTGGCCTGGAGCGAATGTTGCGGATCTACTTCCTGCAACAGTGGTACGGTCTGTCGGACGAAGGACTGGAAGACGCGCTGTATGACAGCATCGCGCTGCGCGCCTTCGCCGGCATCGATCTGGCGGTCGAGAACGTGCCGGATGCGAGCACGCTGTTGAAGTTCCGGCGCCTGCTGATCAAACACGAATTGACACGGAAGCTGTTCGACGAGATTGGCATCTCGCTGTGTGAGCGAGGACTGCTGATGAAGGAAGGCACGCTGGTTGATGCGACGATTATTGAGGCACCGCCGTCGACCAAAAACGCCGAGCAAAGCCGTGACCCGGAGATGCATCAAGCGAAGAAGGGCAACGAGTGGCACTTTGGCATGAAAGCCCACATTGGCGTGGACGCCGATTCGGGCCTGATCCACAGTGTGGTTGGCACGGCGGCCAACGTGTCGGATGTATCGCAAGCGCATGCCTTGCTGCACGGGCATGAACAGGAGGCGTTCGCCGGCGCGGGCTACATCGGCGTAGAAAAGCGCGACGAAATGAAAGGCAAGACCGTGAAGTGGCACGTCGCGGTCAAGCGCGGAAAGATCAAAGCGATGCAGGAAGGGGCGCGGAAGGACCTGGTGGTCGTGGTCGAACGAACCAAGGCGCAGATCCGTTCGCGGGTCGAGCATCCGTTCCATATCGTCAAGAACCTGTTTCACCATCGCAAGACGCGATACAAGGGCTTGGCCAGGAACACGGCGCAACTGTTCAGCCTGTTCGCTCTGGCAAATCTGGTGATTGCGAGAAATCGGTTGCGATCGGTTCATGGGAGCAGTCCGTCATACGTGTGAAAAATGCGAGCACAGACGCTCCTGCACGAGCCAAATTCACCGAAATGAGCGCCGATTTGATTCGTTAGCCGAAAGCTCGGCGCCGCTTCATCTGCATGCCGAACAGGTTGCACATTAATCAGCGTTTCCCTAGGGCGAATGGCACTTACTTAAGCCAGTATGGAGGAGAAGACGCGGGTAAGTACTTGAAGAGAAACGGAGGAGGCTGATCCAGGGATTGATAGGATGGTTGTTACCAGGCAAACACCCGTCTCATTCCAAGGACCGGCCGCCATGGATCGTAATGCATGAAGTCATCACAGGCAAACACTAGGCGGCGTTCAAAGCCGGGCGCGCAGGGCCCAGGCGGTTGACTACTTCAACATACTGACGAGCCCGGGGCTGTTGGACATAACGGAAGCGCATTGGCCAGAACATCGGGAACGGCTGTATCCGCCGACGGTGACGCTGTCGATGTTCATGCGCCAGGCGCTGGAAGAGGACGCCTCCTGTCAGAGGGCGGTCAACGGGTGGGCCGCGCAGCGAGCTGCCGACGGGCTGCGACCGATGAGTGTGCGTACGGGAGGCTACTGCCGCGCTCGCCAGAGACTGCCGCTGACGATGGTGCGGGAGTTGGCGCACCAGACAGGACGTCAACTGCACGAGCAGGCCAGAGCGGCCTGGAAGTGGCGTGGGCGCCCGGTCAAGCTGGTTGACGGTACAGGGATCTCGATGCCCGATACGCCGTCGAACCAGGCCCGCTTCCCGCAGTCCGGTTCGCAGGCCGAAGGAGTGGGATTTCCGTTAGCCTATCTGGTTGCGGTGATCTGTCTGGCTAGCGGCGCAGTGCTGGAGGCGGCTGTCGGAACGTACGCGGGCAAAGGCAGCGGGGAGCTGACGGCGTTTCGCATGCTGCAAGATACGTTTTGCAAAGGTGATGTGATCGTCGCCGATGCCTTGTACTGCCACTACTTTCTGATGGCCTCAATGATCGACACCGGAGTGGATGTCGTGATGCAACAGAATGGGGCGCGCCGCACCGACTTTCGGCGAGGCAAGTCGCTGGGCATGCGCGATCACATTGTGACGTGGCCCAAACCCCGGCAGCGTCCCGACTGGATGACGCGTGAGCAGTACCAGGCCTTCCCCGATGAATTGATGGTGCGCGAGTCCAGGCTGCATCACCGGGTGCGGGTCACCACGATGCTTGATGCACGCAAGACCAGCAAACAGGACCTCTCGCATTTGTACGTCAGGCGCTGGAACGTGGAACTGGATCTACGTAACATCAAGACGACGCTGGGTATGGACGTACTGCATTGCCAGACTGCCCACATGAACGAGAAGGAGATCTGGGTCCATCTGCTGGCCTATAACGTGATTCGGTTGCTGATGGCGCAGGCCGCGAGCCACTATGCCACCGATCCGAGAACACTGAGTTTCAAACACACCGTGCAGTTATGGACTGAATGGCTGGCCCGAGGTCTGACAGCAACCCACGACCAGAGTCTCCTGTTCAACCTGATCGCACAGTCTTGCGTTGGCAATCGCCCCGGTCGCATCGAACCACGAATGCGCAAACGAAGACCGAAGTCTTACCCATGGCTGAAAGAGCCTCGTCACATCGCACGCGAGCGCGTCCGAAAATATGGGCACGCGCCGCAGGCTTAAGTAAGAGGCCAGTTCAAAAAGGCTGCTCCGTACGCCTGAAGATGTTCCAGCAGACGAGGGCGCAGCCGAATTTCAAGAATGCTTCGTGAATGTGTGCGTCCAGCGAAGGCTGGCGTGTTCAGCAGGAGTTAGTCCTGCCGGGGTAAAAGTCAGGCACCCCGTAGCTTGGATAGCAGGGTGGCGGGAAACCAAGACTCTGAAGCCTATCGACAAGTGGTCCCTTGGAGGCCACGCGAGTCATCGGGCCGTAACGAAAGTGAACGCAGACGTGGCCTCGAAAAAAGCAAGGTCCGAAGGCCGAGCCCGCACATTCAGGGCGAAGGCAGCATGGGTAGCCGAAATCTGACCGACACGGCTGCCTCACTTCGGCGGGGTGGAAGCGATGGCACGATCACAAGGACACGCTAAGCAACTGGAGAAACCCTCCTCGCCCCGGCGCGAAATCGCCGGAGCAAGGTAGGTTCTATAACCGGCCAACCCGGGAAGTGGACCGAAGGCGAGAGGGTGGCGGATGGGTCCGTAGTAGCTGTGAAGCCGGGTAATGCTGGTGGAGCGAAGGGGCCCTGCTGTTTGTAACTTCCTCGACAACATGGGAGGCAAGGACGAGATGACAAAGGCGTCCAGCAGTTTGCAGGACCTGAGGCGGGGAATATACGTCAAGGCGAAGGCTGAGCCGTCCTGGCGTTTCTGGGGTTTGTACGTCCATGTCTGCAAGATGGAAACGCTGTGCGAAGCGTATGAGTTAGCCAGAAAGAACAACGGAGCTCCGGGTATCGACGGTGTGACGTTTGAGGCTATCGAGGCGCAAGGCGTGGTGGGCTTTCTCGCGCAGATACAGGACGAACTGACCGGGCGTACCTACCGGCCACTACGGGCACGGCGACAGGAAATACCGAAGGACGGGGGCAAGGTCCGCGTCCTTTCGATTCCTGCTATCCGCGATCGTGTGGTCCAGGGTGCGCTCAAGCTCATACTGGAGCCGATCTTCGAGGCGGATTTCCAGCCGGGGTCGTACGGCTATCGTCCCAAGAGGACCGCGCATGCAGCGGTGCAGCGAGTGGCGACGGCGATCGTACAGGAGAAAACACTGGTCATAGATCTGGATCTACGCGCCTACTTTGACACCGTGCGGCATCACCTGCTGCTCGACAAGGTGGCGAGGCGGATCAATGATCGGGATGTCATGCATCTGCTAAAGCTGATGCTGACAGCATCGGGCAAACAAGGCGTTCCGCAAGGCGGGGTGATCTCGCCGCTACTCAGCAATATCTACCTCACAGAGTTGGATCAAATGCTGGAGCGAGCGAAAGCCACCACGCGCAATGGGAAGTACACCTATGTCGAGTATGCCCGTTTTGCTGACGATCTCGTCGTGCTTATCTACGCCCATCCGCGCCATGCATGGTTGCTCGGGGCCGTAACTCGACGCCTTCGGGAAGAATTTGCCAAACTGCAGGTCGAGATCAATGAAGAGAAGAGTCGCACTGTAAATCTGGCATGTGGAGAGAGCTTCGGCTTTCTGGGGTTCGACTTCCGTCGCGTCCGAAGCATCCGGAACAAGGTGTGGCGACCGCAGTACACGCCCAAGCTGAAAAAGCGAACGGCGTTACTGCGAAAGCTCAAGGATGTGTTCAGGCGATATAGGTCACAGCCGGTGGGCCGGGTTGTCGAATTGATCAACCCGGTGCTGCGAGGCTGGGTGAATTACTTCGCTGTTGGACATTCCAGTGAGTGCTTCGGCTTCGTGAAAGACTGGGTAGAAAAGAAGATCCGGCGCCACATGCAGCGATCCCGGCAGCAACAGGGCTTCGGCTGGGCGAAGTGGAGTACGCGGTGGCTGTATGACGAACTGAAGCTGTTCAATGGCTACAAGGTTCGCTACCAGACAGCGTCGAAAGCGTCCGCAGCATGATAGGTCCCATAAACGTTGACATGAAGCAAACAGGAGAGCGTAGTGCCGGAAAACGGCCCGCTGCGTTCGACGTGGCGGGAGCTGGAAACGTGGCTATGGCAGCCGGACTGAGGCCCCTTGCGAAAGCAGCGGAATTGCCACCGGAGCCTAACGTGCGCGCGCCAGTTCTCGACCCTACCAGCTCGACGATCGAAGCGTATGCGAAGACGACGGAAGTTGTGGAGCCACGAGTGAGTCCGTTCAACGACCCAACGGAATTTTCCCAGACCACTGCCATGTTCAGTGCGGCGCCTTGCGATCACCGGTTTGATGCCGCGTTCGCGCAATCGTTGACGATGCGGATCGGAATCGTAACCACGATCGGCATAGATGACCTTGGGTTTCTGAAGTGGTCGGCCGCGCGCGCCGCGGATCGGGGGAATCGCGTCGACGAGCGGCAGCAGCTGGGTGACGTCGTTGCGGTTCGCGCCGGTCAGGATGGCGCTGATGGGAACGCCATTGGCGTCTACGAGGATGTGGTGCTTGGAACCAGGTCGCGAGCGATCCGTGGGGCTCGGGCCAGTTTTTCGCCCGCCCCAACAGCTCGTACCGACGAGGAATCGACGGCAGCGTATGAAAGATCGATCTGCCCGGCCTCGCGCAACTTGTCGAGCAGCAGTTCGTGCAGTCGATCCCATACTCCTGCTTTGCGCCAGTCGTTCAGTCGTCGCCAGCAGGTCGCGCCGGAGCCAAAGCCCAATACGGTCGGCAGGTGGTTCCATCGCAGTCCGGTTCTCAACACGAACAGGATGCCATTCAACGCCGCCCGATCCGATACGCGTGGGCGACCAGGATGCTCCTTGCGGCGGGGCTTGGGCGGCGGCAATAACGGCTCGATCAGTGTCCACAATTCGCCATCAATGATCGGCGCTTCCATCCCTTGGGTTCCGTTGTTCAGACATCCAAGGTTAACAGCTTGCCGAGAAAGTAAACAGCCCCCTCAGGGGTTTTTGAACTGGCCTCTAAGCATCGCTGAGCGTCGACAGATACTTCTGAAACATGGCTATGTCGTCGCCTCGCGTCAGTGCGGCAGCAAGCGGCATGAGATTGTCAGCGATGAGCAGCGCGCGCCCAGCCTCGACCGCTTCGGTTGCCTTTTCCAGTTTCAGATCGACGATTCCGATCCATTTGGACCATTGGTTCAATTGGGCAGGAAGCAGCGTGTCGATGTTGAGCGCCGCAAAATCTCTGAGGTGCGATTCCAGATCAATAATCAGAATTTCTCGAAGATCGTTCTCGGGGCGCAGCGCGTCGAGACGGGAAATCCGCCCGACGCTCTCTTCGACATAGTGCGGGCGGGGCAGTCGACGACCCGCAAGCGCTTCCGCGCGCTCGGCTTCTTCCTTTGTCGCTTCTCGCTGAATGATCACGGTGTCGTTGCCGGTTCTTAGCAATTCAATCACTCGCCGGACCACCGGATCGGGACATCCATGATTTAGATTGAGGAGGGCGCGCGAGCGCTTATGAATCCAGTCTGCTCCGTGCGAACCGCTTTCGCCTTGCCGAATTCTCGTGATCGAGCCAGCGATATCGTCTAGCTTGAACGAAAAGCTCCACAGCCGTTCGCGATTTTCCTTGGCCGCGATGTCTCTGTCGAATTGGCGGGACATCGTTTCGAAGTCGACGCCGAAGTATATCTGGCCGCAGTCTTTGCCAATGTTGGTGAGCCGTCCATCTTTCGTCGCCACAAGATAGCCGCGGCCATGCGGCGTGCGGCAATTCGAAAGGCCACAGGGAATCCTGTCAGCGAAAACGTAGCTCCCGATAATTGCGTCGAGTTCGTGATCCGCCGCATTCAGCTGCCCATCGAAGCCTGGCCGAGCCTCGATGTCAGTCCAGCATTCGACGCGAACGAGTTCTTTCTCGCCGTTAATTGTGATCATTGTTCCCCGCCATGAAATCCCGTCGAGAGGAGGCTCACGCCGTGCCTCGTTGGCTGATTGCTGTCGCGCCAGTCTGCGGATTGACGAAATCGCGTGACGGCCGTCGGCTTGGACACCAGACGATTCTCTCAACCATCCACGAACCCAAGCTCTTGCAGCCGAATCGCCATCGCGCTGATCGACAAACCGAATCGATCCGCGAGCGGCACGAAATTCCGCCCACCGAACGAGCGCGCGCCAGCTACCGCCGCAGCAAATTCGAGGGACTCTGTGCTTGCGCGTAGCAGTTCTTGCATGCGCTCCTTGCGCAGGTGATAGGCGACGGTGTCTGTCAAACGCAGCGGCAGGCTGCCAAAGCGAGGTTCGAATTCCTGTCTGATCAGCTTTTCGGAAGCCAGAAAGCAGGCCGCGAAATAGTCAGCTTCCTGTTCTCGCGAGGGCCGCTTTTCTGTCGGTGTGTTCGAGATAGGGCGATCGCGGTGAAACACTTCCCCAGGGTGCAGCAGAAAGTGTCCGATTTCGTGCGCGCCGGTAAAGCGCACGGCAGCTTCCGAAAACCGCGTAGATACCGAAACGATTCCGCGCTCCCGGTTAAGAACGCCAGCAACCTCGTATGTCGCCGGGCCGGCGCGAAACCGACCGAGATTGTCGCGATATTCGTATTCAAGTTCGAGCACACGAGCTGCCACGTCCGGTCGGCACATCGCAATGTGCGACGGCACGCCCCACGGAAAAAGAAGCTCACGTTTATGCCAGATCTCGTAGTGGAGGCGTCGAGCCTCCTTGTTGATCTTTTGCCGGTCCATGATGCCAAGACCTTTTGCGGAGTAATGTTGCTCAGTCTATACCATTCATTGTGGTTTTCAATACATTTATTACTAGATATGGTGTTTTAGGGCCGCCGGGCACATTTTTACGTCTACCGTTTGCGGGGCGGCCGAGGGATGCGATCTCGCTGGACAGGTTTATGACGGTTTTTCCACGTCCGACGTACAATCGTCTGATGATTCGATGACTATGCCTTTACCAGACGCTGTAGAAGAAAAATCGGGGTAGTGAATGGAAGAGAACGAGCAAACGATCGTGCCGACCGTGATGGACCGCTTGTTGAACAAACTGTCGTGGATGACGGTGGAGTGGCACCAGCAGCAGCTCGCCGCAACGGCAAGACGCCATGCAACCGACGTTAGCGAAAAGGTTCGGGACGCGAAGGCGGATAGCTACACGAAGGGCAGGGAAGCCGGGGACCAGGAGGGCTATGAGCGCGGCGTCGAGGAGGGTCGCAGGGAAGGTCGATTACTTGAACGGGCAGAGCAGGCAGAAGCCGCCCGCATCCGGGCGCAAGCAGAAGCTCGTAGGAGGCAGAAGGAGGCTGCCGAGCGCGCGCGATGGCTGGTCGACGAAAAGCCGATCGGGATTGACGGGCGTATGGCAGACGAAATTCGCCGCGACGTGGTCGCCCGTACTGGGCAGGATGCGAGGCCAAAGCAGTGGGAGATGATTCTATCGAACGATCCGGCGACATACGTGGTGGCCGGCGCGGGCTCCGGCAAGTCGACGTCGCTCGTTCTTCGTGTTATCGCGCTGAATTTGTATCGTGGCATTGACCGTCGGCACATTTCTGTCTTCACTTTCACTCGTGAAAGCCGGCGGGACTTCATTGCTAAGTTACAAAAGCGTATGTCGCAATGGGGCGAAGATCTGTCGCTCGACGAGGCACGAGGGATCGTCCGAACATTCCATTCGATGGTTCTACGAATGGCCCGCTCTTCGATCGATCCATCGTTGCCGGTCCTTGAGTTGCTTGACAAGGAAAAGGATGGTCCAGTTCGCGACATTGATGTCGACAACCTTTTGGCGGTCGGCGCGGACCCTCTCTCGGACGAGAAGGATGGCGTGTCCACGCCCGCAGATGCGGCTTTTGTCGCGAACGAGGGTGCTGCTTCCGACGATGGAGAGCAACGCCGCGCGCCAACCGAACGAGACCGGTTCTTGCGTGAGGCTTACGAGAAGGCGTTCACGACGGATCCGGAATTCGCCACCGCCATTGCAGCGATATACAGGCGCAGTCTGTACCAGACGCGACGTTCGAAGGAGGACGTCAAGAAGTCGTTGTTCGATCTCGTGACGGAGCATGATGCAGTATTCAGTGCGCAAGTGGAAAAGGTCTGGCGGGAAAAAATCGCTCCCGCTGCATGGCCGATGGCTGGAATCACGCCGGTCGTGGAACCCGTGCAGCTCTCAAGCGCGAAGAAACACCTCTTTCATGTTCATGGCTACGTTGCGGAACTGGGCGCATACGTGATCCTCGGCGGCGCCGAGTACTTCAAGGGAATGATTAGTGGTTCTCAGCCGTTGGGGATGCTTGTCAATTCGAAGCGCAAGCTGCTGGCTGCGTACAGTGAAAAACCCATCGTCTGGATCGATACCGTTGACGAGCTTGCGGAACTGAATACGCTGCTTACGTGGCAGAAAGCTTATCTGCAAAAGCGGGTAACCGTTCCGATGTTCAAATGGATTGCTCCGGGAGACCGCAAGCGCAAGCCGGTGCTTGACACCTTCTACGAGCTTGCACAGTTTGTTGAAAATCTCGGTTTGCCAGTTGCCAGAACATTGTCGTTGGCTGCGGAGGGCGCGAAGGCGGCCGGACTCACCGCGCCCGAACAGTTGCTCGCTCAGGCGGTGTCACGATTCTGGCCGCGCTTTGAGAGCCAGCTTGAGGAAAGGGGTGTCTGGACTTTCAGCCAGCTGTTCGCGCATTTCTCGGAAGATCGTCCGCAAAACTTCGAGTCGGTGCCGACCTTCGTGCTGGGCGCCATGCAACATCTGTTGATCGACGAATTCCAAGATATTTCGCCTCAAATCGTCAAATGGGTACGAGGGTGTCAACGTGAACTGGTCAAGCGTGGCCTCGGTGGCTCGCTCACCTGTGTGGGCGACGACTGGCAGTCGATCTACGGCTGGCGGGGCAGCTCGCCAGATTTCTTCGTGCGCTTCAAAGATCATTTTCCTGCAGTCTCGCATGGCTACGTCAAGCTTGAGGAGAACTTTCGCAGCAGCGATCACATCCTGCGCTGCGCAGAGTCCGTTCTGGTCGGCGTTCCTGGGATGGAGTGGAAGACATGCGAGGCGATGAGTGAGTGGGCTGACGAAAGGACACCGGTGCTGGTACACGAGACCGACGACAAGCTACCCTACGACGCGCTTCGCAAGCTGTTGGCATCTGAGGTCAAGCGGACCGGTGCGACGCAGGATGATCCGATACTCGTGCTCGCACGCAGTGCGCGGGGGCATTATGAACTTAGTAGCAAGTCGAGGCGCACGGCGTGGGGAAAGGCGGTCAAGTTCATGACGTTCCACGCGGCGAAGGGATTGGAGGCCCGCTCGGTCGTTCTGCTGCAAGACTGCGCGTACGCAAGCGTGAATCCGCTAAAGAATTTTCTGTACGGACATGCGGGCCTTGGAAGCTACGACGCGGCACAACATGCTGAAGCGCGGCGGCTCGCGTACGTCGGGATCACGCGGGCAATGGAGCGTTGCTACTGGTTCGCCAGGAAAGAACCGGGAGGGGCGCTCGCCAGTATACCGATGGGACGACCGTTCGTAGCACGGTGCGATACCGAGGGCAATCCAGCGAATCAGGTTGTGTTGCCGCTGTAGTGTGGAGTGCCTGAAAAGCGCTAATCGACGCTCTATCGGCGTCGACATGTATCCGCAGAACAGGTTAATGGCAAGAAATATATCACTGGGTGTCCAGGACTCTGGACTGATGATGTTGGGCAGGAATGTCGCAGGATTCAATCACACGATATTCCTCGGGTGCGGAAATAGGGCGACGGTTGAGAAAGCATCGTTTCCCCGAAGCGGCGCTGTTTCTGAGTTTGTCGCGCTCGTAACTCGTCCGCGCATGATAAAAGTGTTGTAAATTGCACAAAAATATGACGCTCTACGGGGGCGATTGTCGCCGGCCACGCGCGTCTGTTGACCGACGGGGTGATGATCGCCATGCCGCGACTGTTGCAACTCAATTTCACGCCGCTGCAGGTAGAGGGCGATAACGTTCGATTGCAGACGCTTCCTTTCGAGGATCGGGAGCAACTTCACAGGCTTCGCGGGGAGCATCGCACGCAATTCGCAATCACTCGCAGAGGAGACAGGATTGTTGCGCTGCCGCTCGTTCAAGGTGTCGAGCCTATTGGCGAGGAGGAATTGATCCCAGTCACCGACCAGCCTGACCGCATTCGCCCTCTGCTCGAACAGCGGCTGGTCAGCCTGCTCAGCGAGAACCGGCGCCCGGTTGCGCGTTATAACCCGATCACCGCGATCGGGCGCACGTTGCCGACCGGCTTCGAGCAGATCGACACACATCTCCATCTTCAGTCGCGCGTGCTGATCGCAATCCGTTCGATCAAGCTACAGGATGAGCGCAAGCTGGGACTGCTTTGGGATCTTGAGATCCAGAAGACATGCGTCACGAGCCTGAAAGTCCTGCATGAAGCGGACATCAAGCTGACAGGTCTCGTGGTCGAGCGGATTCTGCCAGTAGAAGACCCACGCATGCTTGCACCGCGACGGCTGGTGGGCAGGATCGGATCGATCGATGGCGATGAGGCCGTGCTCTCCGAGCGATTCCAGAACGTTGAAGCCCGCTACCGGCTGGACGAACTCTATCTGGAGCCATCCCCCGAAAACATTCGTCTTCTTGTCAATCGCCTGTCGGGGCGTGCTGCCGGTCGGGTGCTGACGAGGATCGATGAGATCATCTTCGCTAACAGCCGGGGCAGCGCAAGGATGGACCATATCGCGCGGATTTCCGACTGGATGCGCAATCTGGGACCAATCCAGCTTCAACCCGGACTGAGCGTGAGTCTTGGCGGCCTGGCCAGCGACCGCGAACCGGATTTTCCGCGGTTCACAGAGGCCAACACGCCGACATATGTCTTCGACGCCGGCTCGCAAAAATCCGCAACGAGTGCAGTGGTCGGTCTCGGTAAGTACGGTCCATATAGCCGGCACGTGTTTACGCCGTCCCGGCCCAACGTGTGCGTGATCTGTAGCCGGGCGTGTCGGGGAGAATTCGAAAAATTCCTTCGCAAGCTGAAGGACGGCATGACGGTGGACGGAAAGGCGTTTCCGTTCGGTCGTGGCATGCTGGGCATCTATGGCCTTCAGGACATGATGCTGACGTTTGTTGATGCCGATGGTTTTACAGCCGACGCTTACCATTCAGCTGCATCAAAGGCAGTTCGCATGGGCGCGGAAGGCGATCCATGGCATCTCGCGATTATCCAGACTGAAAGGGACTCGAGGCAGCTACCTCCTCTGCACAACCCCTATCTCGTCGCCAAGGCAGCGTTCCTGTCGAACCAGATTCCAACGCAGTTTGTTGCCGTTGAGACCTTCTCGATGGCGCCGGGAAATCTCGCTTATACACTGAGCAACCTGGCGCTGGCCATTTATGCCAAGCTGGGCGGAATTCCCTGGCTCATCAAGTCGGACCGGGCAATTTCACATGAGGTGGTGATCGGGCTGGGCAGCGCAGCGATCGGCGAGTCGCGATTCTCGAAAAAGGAGAGGATCGTCGGCATCACGAGCGTTTTTAGCGGCGACGGCGGGTACCTGTTGTCGAACCTGTCCAACGCAGTGCCGCTATCGAAATACAGCGAGGCACTAACCGAGTCGTTGCAGGGCACGTTGCAGCGTGTGCGTGCCGAGATGAACTGGATGAAGGGCGATTCGGTCCGGATCGTCGTGCACGCGTTCAAACCAATGCGCAATGCGGAAATCGAAGCACTCAAGGCGGCCCTGCAGGGCTTCTCGGAGTTTGATCTTCAGTTCGCGTTTCTCTACGTCAAGCAGGATCATCCGTACCTGCTGTTCGACGAGGCGCAGGCCGGTGTGAAGGGGCGCGGCGAAAAAACTCCGGTTCGTGGCCTTTACGCCGAGATCGGGGAAAATGACACCCTGCTGACCCTGACCGGTCCACAGCAGCTGAAACGCCCGACTGACGGTCTGCCGAAGCCGTTGCTACTGAGTCTGCATCGGGATTCGACGTTCAAGGATCTCATCTACCTGACCAAGCAGGTTTACTGGTTCTCCAATCACTCGTGGCGCAGCTTTTTGCCCGCCGCGTTGCCAGTGACGATCTACTATTCTGACCTCGTTGCCGGCTTGCTCGGCCGGCTGGATCGATTGGGAAATCGCTGGAGCCCCAGCGTGATGCTCGGCAAGATTGGAACGACGCGGTGGTTCCTGTGAGCGGAAGAGACATCATGTTGCGCGAGGCGCTGAAGTCTCTCGGAGATCATGCCGAGGGGCTGAAGCAGCACGGCGCACAATCCTTCGCGTTTTATCAATGGGCTTTGGGGATCCCGGTTCCGGAGGAGCAATTCGGTGACATGGCACAAGGTCTATCCGATGAACTTGCCAGTGGTGCCCGCTCAGTCCATTCGCTTGCGGCTCTTGGATTTCTCCTGAACGTTGATCCAATGCTGAGCGACCCGTTTAACGATGCGTTCCGCAACGGCGTCGAGTGGCTGCTTGGACGCACGGGTGGCTCCCAAACGTCACTTGCGGCCCTGATGCATCCGGTTGCCCAGACCGGTGTGCTGGTGGGGCTGCTGGAACTGGGCGATCAACCGTTACTGACCAGGTTCGGCGAATGGTTTGGCCCGCTAAGTCAACGTCTCAAGGCAGCCATTCCCCACGAAGAAGGCTGGCGACTTGACCTGCTATGGATGATCGAGAAACGTCAGGCGGTGGGTGTCGACGAGAAGCGACCGTTGGTTGTCGATAGTGCCGCAGCTGCTATCTATGTCGCCAGAGATATGGCTCAGGCCGATGATGCCGGCAACGGTGAATTCGCCGCCAGATTGCTCGGGAGAATAAAGTCGGCGCAGTACCGCGATGCGGAAGAGGCAGTACTCGATCTGGCTGCATACCGGTACCTTGCATCCGGTGGTGACGACGTGAATCTTCGTGCGCCCTCGACAGGCGATGTAGCTCTGGTCCTGCAGCGACTATCCTCAGCACTACGCAGATGGACTTGGGAGGACAGTAAAAAGACGCCAAACTCAACTGCCCAGAAATGGGCGGTCGAACATGAGTATCATTTTCAAAACCTGTTGTACGCAATACTGGCGCCGGTATTCCCTGATATTCGCGACGAGGAGTGGCTGGCATCGGTGGGCCACAAAAAGCCGAGAGCGGACCTTGTGTTGCCGGCCCTTCGTCTCGTAGTAGAGGTCAAATATTGGCGCGCGAAGCATCCTCCCCAGACTCTCATCTCCCAGATCGCCGAAGACGTCAGCCTCTATCTGAAGCTGGGCAGTCCTTACACGAAGGTACTGCCTGTCATCTGGGATGAAGGCCGGCGTACCGAACAATACGATTATCTGATCGCGGGCCTCCTCGAAATCCGCGATGTTGTCAGTCCCACTGTTGTCCCTCAACCCGCCTTCATGGTTTTGGCAAATACCGACGATGCATGATGCACGTCGCCGGACACAAGAGCGCTGCAAGCGCCCTGACAATGTGTAGGCCGGGAGGCTCTGCAGACGGCGCCGGGGCCTGCTGTGGCGGGGCGTCGACCGCAGAGGGATTGCAGCAAAGTGGTGTAAAATGGTGCAAAGTTAATGGGAGGAAGGTCGTCCATGACGCAATTAAGCGAGATCCACGGCGAAATCGATTCGCAAGGTAAGGTTCGTGCGTCCGTTAGCCTTCCGCGCGAGATCCACGCCGAGTTGGAGCAGATTGCCCGCAGCAAGCGAGTATCGCTCGCTTGGGTGATCCGCGATGCTGCCGAGCAATACCTTGCAGAATGGCGGAAGGTTTCGTCGGCACAGCGATGAGCATGCACTTCACCGCACCGTAGGCGAGGGGGCCTATGATTGATCGCGCCAAGTCCAAACAACAGAAATTCTCCGCGCGCGCGGAGGTTACACAATGACGGTTCCAGCGCGACCAAAGATTTACCACATCGTCCATATGGATCGCCTGCCGTCGATTATTGCGAGCAATGGACTGCTATGTGACGCGGTAGTGGTGGCGCACGCAGCACCTGGCACCACGATTGGCATGAGTAGCATCAAGAAACGTCGATTGGAGTCGCTCACCCTGGCAAGCCACGTCGATCTTTACGTTGGCCAGTGCGTGCCATTCTATTTCTGTACCCGTTCCATCATGCTTTTCCTGATTCATTGTGCCAACCACCCCGAGCTTAATTATCGAGGCGGGCAGGGGCCAATTGTGCATCTCGAAGCAGACTTGTACGACACGGTTGCCTGGGCGCAGCAGAATGGCAAGCGCTGGGCCTTCACGCTGTCTAACGCGGGGGCGTACTACTTCGAAGACCGGGCGAACTTGGCCCAGTTGCATGAGATCAACTGGGCCGCGGTGCAGACCAATCGATGGAGTGGCAACGGTATCGATCCAGCAATCAAGGAAGGCAAGCAGGCCGAATTCCTGATAGAGAACGACTTTCCGTGGCAATTGGTGGAGCGTATCGGTGTCCAGTCACGCACCGTCTATCAGCAGGTCATGAACAATCTCCCGGCCAACGGGCATCGTCCGCCCGTCGACGTGAAGCCAGACTGGTATTACTAGGAGTATCGGCAATGATTGAACATACCAGCGGTAACATTCTCTACGCCGATGCCGAGGCGCTCGTGAATACCGTGAATTGTGTCGGTATCATGGGCCGGGGCATCGCGCTTCAGTTCAAGAATGCCTTCCCTGAGAACTTCAAGGCCTATGCGTCGGCCTGTCAACGCGAAGAAGTCCGGCCGGGTCGAATGTTTGTGTTCGCGACCGGGCAACTGGCGAATCCGCGCTACATCATTAACTTTCCGACCAAGCGACACTGGCGGGGAAAGAGCCGGATCGAGGACATCGATGCCGGTCTGGTGGATCTGGTGGCCGTCATCCGCCAGCGGGAGATCCGTTCGATCGCGATCCCACCTTTGGGTAGTGGGTTAGGTGGCCTCGATTGGGAGGAAGTGAAGCCCCGCATCGAGCGGGCTCTCGAGCAACTTCCTGACCTTAAGGTTCTGCTCTATGAGCCGAAGGGGGCTCCCTCTTCTGACAAGATGGTCCACAACCGCGAGGTGCCCAGAATGACAGCGGGGCGCGCGGCGCTTGTCGAGTTGATGGCGCGTTATCTGAATGGACTGCTTGACCCGTTTGTTTCACTGCTGGAGGTGCATAAGCTCATGTACTTCATGCAGGAGGCAGGAGAACCGCTGCGGCTTCAGTTCAAACAGGCTCACTATGGTCCGTACGCCGAGAATCTCCGGCACGTATTGAACGCGATCGAAGGACATCTCGTCTCCGGTTACGCCGACGGTGGCGACGCGCCGGACAAGGAACTTCGTCTCGTTCCTGGTGCTACCGAAGAGGCCAATCGTTTTCTGAGCGGTCACGAGGCAACACGTGCACGCTTTGATCAGGTTGCTGCGCTGGTTGAAGGGTTTGAATCACCATTCGGACTTGAGCTGCTTTCGACTGTTCATTGGGTCGCCAGGAATGCCGCAGTTGAGTCTATCGATGAAGTCACGAAGCAGGTCTACGCTTGGAGCGAACGCAAGCACCAGTTCACGTCCCGACAAATCAATCTGGCGATGAGCGTGCTATCACAAAAGGGCTGGCTCGAACGTAGGACTGTTTCGTAACGTGAAGTGACCGCCACGGTGCGCCTACATAGCGCGAAGGGGAACTGTGACTTGATGCTTCACAATCCGCACGAGCTTCTGTTGTGTTTTTCTTTGCCGTGTGACACTGAGCCAGGCATGGAGCGGCTGGGACTGCGCGATATATGAGTAGATCGTCAGACTCAAGCGAGTTATCCTGGACTGACGATCGTGCACTCGGCGAAAGGCGCATGCTAACCATACTCGGCGCACGTGCCCCGGGTTGCGTGCTGTTAGCGCGACGTCAAGCTACTGCTAGCTGATCCAGCAAGGCTGCCCGAACAGACGGCAGGGAGTCGGCCGGGGCATCAGCATCGATACGGACGGTCCCGTTTCTTGATAGAACAAGTACAGTTTTGCGCGCCGCCGGCAATTTCAACTGGACTTTTTCAATCACATGCTTCTTGCCATCAACCAGGCGATTACTCGCACCCAGAACGTCTTTTGAACTACGGACTAATACCTTTGCCTCCACTCCAGGCGCCAGTTCAAGAGATCCAATTTGGAGTGAATCGACAAAACCATCAACGTTAAGTTTTTTTTGCACCCCCTTAGCCCATGCTACGACGTTGATCGATACGGGGCTTATGGACAGACCGAAATCAGTCGCTTCGGCAAGCCTGCTGATCATCGCTTGAACGGCTCTTGGCGCGTCAATAAGTTCGAGTCCGGGTCCCTCGGCTGACGCTCGAAATTCGCACTGTTTGTACTCGACGCGATGAAACGACAATTCCTTGCCGAACGGATCGGTGACGGTATCATCGTATTCGACTCGCTCAACGAATCTTGCCTCAATGTAGTCATCGCGAACCCTGTCGATCACAAAACCTTCCGTGGAGCCTTCCTCGAAACTCTTGGCCTTTAGTCGCTTGGCAAGCAAGCGCATCGAGATTGGCCACTTGGCATTCAGCCAACGGTAGCGCTTCATTTGCTGTCTCCGTCTAGTTCGCCCACCGCTGCTTCTGCGAGTAGTTCCGCGAGCACCTTGCGTGCGGTCACCTCGATCATGTCCAGCAATTGCGCCTTTTCAGTATCCTCAACCGGTCGAATATGCTTGGTGTAGCTACCATTCTTAAACCTACGAGCGCCGTGTACTGAATATCTGAACCTCTTGCCCGCCTGTTTGTCCTCGAAGCCGGCGTCGAATTCGACGATGGAATAGGGGACGACCGCCTGGCGAGCTCTCCATGTGATGGAAGTAATGAAGAATCCCTTTTTCTTCAACTCCTGGTACATCTCCGAGGCCACCAGATTGTCGCCCGTTAGGGCGACGTTCTCTACGACCCCCAGCATCTGTTCAGCGGCGTCTTCGACCTCTTCATTTTCAATATCGAAATCGTCAACCTGTTCACTATTGGAGTGAGCAACTCGCAAACGAGAGACGTTTTCTAGTGGGAAATGTGGCAGGGATGAAATGAGACGCGTGAAGAATGTCGTTCGATCTTCCGGAGAAGTAAGCTCGGTCAACTCAATCTCTTCAAGCTGGATTTCCTGCTTCGTCTTTTCCGCGATGCGTTCCTTAAGGTTCTCGACAATTGCACGGGCTTTCTCAGTCGCAGGAAGCCGAAGCTCCATCCGCCCGTCCCTTTTCACGAACTCGATCGTTGCGTCCCGCTCCTGTCTTTGCAACAGGCGGGTCTTGGAGTAGTCGAAGTCCGAGTAGGTCACATTCATGACAAACCCTTCAGCACCCTTTTGGTGATGCCGGACTTGCTCTTGTGTCTCTTCCTTCTGATATTCCTCGACGACCTCTTTAAGTTCGGCAGGCGTAAGGTCGGCTTTGATGCTGACTGTCGCCGTTTTTTCGCCTCGCTTGGATGTTTCGCGCCGTTCAAGGATGCCGCATACGTCAGCGTAGTCGTGCGTTAGCATCGAAAGTCGTTCGGCCAGAGCTTCGCGTGATTCTTGTGGAGAACAGAAAATTCCACGATCGCGCAAAAGTTCGTGCAAGACATTCTCAGTAATCTTTTGCTTTGCGGAGAGAAGCAGATCGCGAATCTCAAGGTTAGTGGCGTAGTACAACTGGCTCAGGTCACGCATAATCCAATCCGATGTCGATCGAGGAAAAATCAGTGATGGTTTGAGTCATTTTGGAATACTTGATGTCCTTGACCTTAGCCGCAAGCTCGGTCGTCTGTGCATCATCCCCGAGCCCTTCGATGTAGCGCTGTTTTGCGCGTTGAAAGCGCGCAGATGCAGCCGCATCCCCTTCCAGCATCCGCACTTCAACCTTTGTCGTCTCATCGAGTACCTGATAGTGCCGCAGGTAATCCAGCAGATACATGAACTCTTCCTCGGTGTTACCGGGACGACGGTAATACACGAGACAGCCACGCTGGCTATAACTCGATCCGTACCTGTACTCAAGTACGATCCAAGGCGACGTAAGCATTTCTAGGGTTGCAGCACGGGCTTTATCCGGCTGCAAATTGGCGCGTCCATCTAGCTGCGGATAGAAGTACTTGCAATACTGGGCTCCCGGAAGCGTCGTTCCCCCAGCCGCCCCTCGCAACTGGCGTATATCGTAGCGAACATTGTCGAGCCAAAAGATGTCTTCCGGACCCAGAACGAACAGTCTTGCCCCTTTCGGCAGGGGTAAGCGATCATCCTTTACCGTGCTGAGGTGGGTGGAAAAATCTTTCTCGTAACCACCGTCGTGGTTATAGACAAACAGGAGACCGGCCACATCTGGAGTGACGTTACCGTGCATGTACAAGTTGCGCCATGTTTCGCTCTTTTCGGCGCAGGCAACCTGCTTTGCAAGACTCTCAATGGCGCCATGAACAGCGCCAGCTGTGATCGTGCTCTTCGCGTAGCTCTTGAGATCACAGTGCACAAATGTGCGCTTCAGGGAATAGGGCTCGTCGTAGTAGAAGACGACATCGGCTGGATGTGTCGCTACGCTGTGATGGTCCGGATCTTCGCACGGCCAATTCTGATCCTCCGGCCCAACTTTTTCCCAAAAGAACTCAGAGAACACTTCGTCAGATAGCTTCACCGCCATCTGCGCAATCTTGCTGGTTTCTGCCACGAACTACCCCGTAGTGAGCGCGATTCTCGTATTTGTTCGCAAACTTCCTGAGCGCGAAACGGTGGACTCGCTGGCCAATATCCCAACGAGCTAAGTCGGATATAGATCCAGCGTCATTACTGCCCAGGTTACACGAGTATAACGAAAGTGGCATAGCTCGAGTAACGATGCGCGCGGTCAGGTCGCCGATTCAAATGGCATAGGTCGGTTCGCCAACGTCTCGCTAGACGTGTGGTTCGAGGGGAAGGGTTTTGAACGGCCCTTGTTTGCCCGCTGAGATTTGATGAAACGCCTGTTCGCGGATGAGAGGGTCGAGAAGCTCGGCGATATTTCGGCTTGCGCGCATCGATTGGGATAGATATGTGCTGCCTTGGAATGCCTACATGGTGCCTACATGAGTTATTTTCGATCGATCGCGACAGGGTAGAAATGCATGAAACCCTTGTCAGATAAGGGTTCTACTTGTTGATAGTTTCGTGCTCTTGCGGATCTCGAGTTCCGCGCTCAACGCCGCGGGCAGGGTATAAGTGGGCAAGGCAAAGACTTCGGTGAATGAAAGAATTCGGGCCGCAAGTGGCGCCGCGCCCGCCATGGTAACGGATCAGCCGCCGCGGACGGCCTCGGCTTGCCAGGCGTGCACGACTTGAGCACCGTCATTCCGGCCGCGGTGGTCAGGGTGTGTCGCGATCTGGCGCCTCCATGCCGCGCGTTAATCGAATTGCACGCGTTCGTCTACAATCTTCCGCTGAACGCACGCGCTCGTCCGCGACAATTCGCGCGTCATCAAGGAGACACGCATGCTTGACCTATCGACGCTAGGGACTTTCGTGGCCGTTGTACTCGGGCTTTTTCTGATTCCGGGGCCGGCCGTGCTGCTGGTCTTGACGCGCACCGTGCATGGCGGCCGCAAGGCCGGCATTCTCACCGGCCTCGGTGTCGCGGTAGGCGATTTCATTCATACGCTGGGCGCATCGGTCGGTCTCTCGGCGCTGCTGATGACCTCCGCGCTGGCCTTCAACGCGGTGAAGTTCGTCGGCGCGGCCTACCTCGTCTATCTGGGCATTCGCGCATTGCGCGAAAAGCAGGCGAGCGCGCATATGCCGGCCGTGGCGCCGGTATCGGCCTCGAAAGCCTTCTTCCAGGCCATTCCCGCGGAAGTGCTGAATCCGAAAACGGCGCTGTTCTTTCTGGCGTTTCTGCCGCAGTTCGTTCATCCCGAACATGGCTCCACGTTTCTGCAATTCACCACGCTCGGACTCATCTTTGTCGGCATGAGCACGCTTTATACGACGCTGATCGTGTTGACCATTCGTCCGCTGGGCAAGCTGGTCAGGCGTCTTACGTGGTTGACGCGCTGGCAGAACAAGATCATCGGCGTGCTGTTTATTTCGCTCGGCCTGCGGGTGGCGACCCAAACGCGTTGAACGACCCGCGCGCCCATTTCGCGCCGTCCCGGCGGGACTCGCGCAACCGCGTTCCGGCTAGATGTTGCGGCGCCGTTGCCTGAGGCGGCCTTCACGCGCGTATTCCATCTGACCTTCGGTGCGAACCGCGAGCCGTTCCTGTTCGGCGCGGCTCATCTGCCGCGTATCGTCGATGTCGCCGACACGCAGCACCTCCTGGGCGATCCGGATGCGCAGTGTCATCAACGGTGCGCCCTGTTCGACCAGCGTGCGATCCACTGCGCGCGCTTGCTGCACGCCGCAGTCGATCAGGTTGCGCAACTCCAGCAGCGTGAGCCGCTGCCGCTGGATTTCGAGGATGAGCCGCTGGATGGCCTGCTCGTCACGCGTGCGCCACCAGGCACGCAGTTCGGCGAGCGTGGGAGGGTCGAAGGGTGGAAGGCGCATTGCTCAGACGAAAAATACTGTATATATATACAGTATATCCCGTCTTTTTACGAAATCGCGTAGAGCGTTCGCAGATTCACCGCCTTCGCGGGAGGCGGCGCGAATGGCTCAGCACAACGCGAGCATGATGGACGTGGAAACCACGATGATGAAAAGACACGTGGCGGTGAGAATGTCGTAGGGATAGCGCATGGTGAGTGACCGTCTGACGTGGCGGGTTGTGAAGCCATCATAGGGATAAGCGCACCGCGCGACTGTTAAGCTTTGCAAGACGCAAGGCATCAGCGGGCGTCATGCGCCTGCGTACGATTCGAGAGGCAAACATGAGCGACGCCGCGGCTTGCGCGAGCACGCGCGCACCGGAAATCGAGTTCTGGTTCGACTTCGGCAGCAACTACAGTTACCTGAGCGTGATGCGCATCGAGGCGCTGGCGGCGGCACGGGGCGTGCGCATCGGCTGGCGTCCGTTCCTGCTGGGACCGGTTTTTCGCGACCTCGGTTTCGACAACTCGCCATTCGTGTTGCAGAAGCAGAAGGGCGCCTATGTGTGGAAGGACATGGAACGGCAATGCCGAAAATATGGCATCCCGCTGAAGCGTCCCACCACCTTTCCACGTGCGGCGCTTCTCGCCATGCGCGTGGCGCTGCTCGGCGCGGATCGCGAGTGGATCGCCGGCTACTGCCGCAAGATCATGCAACTTAACTTCGCGCATGACCGTGACATCGGTTCGTTGGAGGTGGTGAGCGAGGCGCTCGACGAACTCGGATTGCCGGCCCCGCAGATCATCGGCGAGGCGCAAGGCCACGCGAACAAACTGCGTTTGCGCGAACAGACCGCAGTGGCGGCCGCAAGGGGTATTTTCGGTGCGCCGACTTTTTTTGTCGGCGATGAAATGTTCTGGGGCAACGACCGGCTGGACGATGCATTGGACTACTGCGAGTCGATCGCCACACGCGGCTAGAATCGTGATTGCGCCGCGTGCGCTCGGCGTTCTCGCGTGCTATTCGTCACCGTGCTGGCAGAAGCGGCGGCCCGGAACGTGCGAGACGACAGCTTGAGCGATTTCGAGCGGCGTGCTCTCGGCGGGTACCACGCGGCGGCATGATTCGGGCGTGTGCTTCATGGTCCATTCGACGAGCCGGTATGAACGTCCCCACGGATGCTGCAACGGGTCCGAGATCTTGCATGAGTGGATCTGGCCGACCCATTCGTTGTCGGGCATGGCGCGCAGATGCTCGAATACCGTGTCTTCATTCATGGTTTGACTCCTTCTTCGCGGGCCTGCAGCCCGTCTTCTGGCGCGTCGTCGACACCCCGGAGAAAAAGCGCCGCCGATGTTCTGGCGGCTTCAACAGGGGATGTTGTGTCTCATGGTTACAGCAAAGAATTAAGCGAGACTTAAGAGCGCGTAAAAGCGTAGTCGGCGCGAACCCTCAAGACCTCATGAAACTGGCCGTTATTAGAGCGGTTGGGGCCGTGGACCCCGCTTCGCCTTCGGGCCCGCACCTCATAACGTGACGAATCTCGCCCAAACGCCGCTTTCCGAGCGCCTTCGCTCGCTCGTCGATACCGTGCAGCACAACGAGCGCACGCTGCGGCGCTTCCAGAACGTCGAGTTGCGTTTGATCGGCGCGCAGGACTTCCCGTCCTTTCTCGACACGTTATTCAGTCAGTTGCCACGTGAATTCTCGCTGACGGGCGTGACGCTCTGGCTCGACGACCGCGCGCCGATGCTGCGCGAACTGCTCGAACCGGTCGCCTTGCAGGCGCTCGAGCAGCCCAGCCTGCGAACCTCGCGCGAAGGCGGCCTGGCCGCACAAGGTCTGTGCGGAGAGGGCCGACCGTGGCTCGGCAAGCTGCGCGACGTGGACGACACGGCGCGGCGCGCTTTCTTCGGCGCGGCCGAAGCGCCGGCAAGTGCGATCCTGCTGCCACTCGCCGCGGGCGCCACCGTCAGCGGCTATCTCTGGCTCGGCAGCGACGACCCTGGGCGTTTCGCGCAAGGCATGGCCACCGACATTCTCGAGCGCTTCGCGAGCATCGTGACGGCGAGTCTCGACAATGTCGCGCATCGCGAGCGGCTGAAACAGCTGGGCATGACCGATTCGTTGACGGGCCTCGCGAATCGCCGCTATTTCGACGAGCGGCTGCGGGAGGAAATGATGCGCGCCGTCCGCTATCGCATGCCGGTGGCGTGCCTGTTCATCGATATCGACAGCTTCAAGCGCATCAACGACACCTACGGCCATCAGACTGGCGACCGCGCATTGGCGGCGGTGGCGGCGTGCGTGCGGCAGCAGGTGCGCCTGGGCGATACCGTGGCGCGCTACGGCGGCGAAGAGTTCGCCGCGCTGCTGCAAGGCGACCGGGCCGACGCGCTCACCGTCGCCGAGCGTGTGCGGCTCGCGGTCGAAAAGCTGGCCTTGCAGGACGACCATGGCGAACGCATCGCGCTGACGGTATCGATCGGCGTGGCGGCGCGGATGGTCGGCGGTACGCCGGCCGAGGCGGCCACGTTGGGCGGCGTGATCATGGAAGAAGCCGATCGCGCGATGTATCAGGCCAAACGCAACGGCCGTAATCGCATTGAAGCACTGGTGAACGCGGGCAGCGATCACGCGACGGATTGACCGGCTGACCGGCGCTCCCCGCCATTCACCTCACGCCGTTCAACTCACGCCATTCAGGTTCGCCGGCGCATCCGGCGGCACGCCGAGCAACTGCAGCGCTCCGCCCGTCACGCCGCTGAACACCGGCCCGGCCACCGTGCCGCCATAGAACGCCTTGCCCGCCGGGTCGTCGATCATCACGGCGACGATCAGCCGTGGATCGCTCATCGGCGCCATGCCGACGAACAGCGCGCGGTAGCGGTTTTTCGCGTAGCTCGCGCCGACCTGCTTGCGCGCCGTGCCGGTCTTGCCGCCGATCCGGTAGCCTTCCACCGTCGCCGCGCGCCCGGTGCCCCCCACGCCGGTGGCCATTTCCAGCATCGAACGGATGGCGCGCGCGGTGGCCGGCGTCGTGACCGTATGGCCCCTGGCCGGAGGTTGCGCGGCGGAGCCCGCGCCATCGCGCAACAGACTCACGCGATGCATCGTGCCGTCGCCGGCATAGGCGGTGTAGACCTGCGCGATCTGCAGCAGGGAGGTGGAAAGCCCGTAGCCATACGCCATGGTCGCCTGTTCGATCGGACGCCAGCGTTTATACGGACGCACCTTGCCCGAGGCCACGCCCGGAAAGGTCACCTCGGGGCGCAGGCCCAGTCCGTATTCCTGATACTTGGTCCAGATTCTTTCGGCCGGCAGATTCAGCGCGAGCTTGGCGAGCGCGATATTGCTCGACTTCTGCACCGCTTCGGCGACGGTCATCGCGCCGTGATTCGAGGTGTCGTGGATCACGGCCGGGCCGATCTTGTACCAGCCGGGCGCGGTATCGATGATGCTCTGCGGCCGCACCTTGCCCTCGTCGATCGACAGCGCGACGACCACCGGCTTGATGGTCGAGCCCGGCTCGAACGTGTCCACCACCGCGCGATTGCGCAACTGGCGGCCGGTCAGGCGGGCGCGGTCGTTCGGATCGAAGCTCGGGTAATTGGCGAGCGCCAGAATTTCGCCGTTGCGCGCGTCGAGCACCACCACGCTGCCGGCTTCGGCGTGATGTTTGGCAATGGCTTCCTTCAACTGCGCGTAAGCGAGCTGCTGGATCCGCCGGTCGATCGTCAGGTGGATGGTTTCGCCGTTCTGCGCGGGCACGAGCGGCCGGGTCTCGGACACTACGCGCCCCAGCCTGTCGCGGATCACTTCGCGCTGGCCGGGCACGCCGAGCAGTTGCTCGTTGACGGCGAGTTCGACGCCTTCCTGGCCGTTGTCCTCGACATCCGTGAAACCGACTACGTGCGCCGCCGATTCGCCTTCGGGGTAAAAGCGCTTCGAATCCGCGATCTGCGTGATGCCGGCGAGGCCTAGTTTCGACAGATGCCCGGCGGTCTCGGCATCCACCTGCCGCTTGAGCAGCACGAAGGTCTTGTCGCCGTTCAGACGCCTGCGCAGCTCCGCCAGCGGCAGATCGAGCAGTTTGGAGAGCGGCGCGACCGCGGCCTCGTCGATCAGCTTCGGCGAGGCCCAGATCTCGTAGGTCGCGAGGCTGACGGCGAGCATCGAGCCGTTGCGATCGACGATCCGCCCGCGTGTCGCGTCGAGTTCGATGGTGCGCTGGTAGCGTTTCTGGCCCTGATCGACATAGAAGTCCTGGTTGACCACCTGCACCCAGAACGCGCGCCCGGCCAGCGCGGCGAACGCGCCGAACATCAGCAGGACGATGAATTTCGAACGCCACATCGGCAGGCGCGCGGCCAGCAACCGGTTCTTCGCGACTGGCGCGTAGGGATCTTGCGACTGCGATTTCTTCTTCTGGATCATGGGGTGCGGAAAACGAACAGCTCGATTGACTTTGTGCCGCCCGAATCGGCAGCGACGAATACCGTGAGTTGCACGGACACTTCGCACGTACCGCGGCAACGGACTTCGCCCTGATTGTAATGAGAACGTAATCTGGATGCGAGATCCATGCAAGCTGATATTGAACGGGCAGGACTCGCGCAACGCTCTGCCGCCGGACGCGGCGCGAGATCGTGCAATACCGGATTCGGCCTGACCGGCCTGCTGTTTCAGGTGTGGCAGGTATTCGCCGGGCAAAGCGGCGCCACGCGGGCCGTGGATGGCGAGGCATGAGCGAGCGCCGCGTTCGGGCACAAAAAAACCGCGCGGACTTGAAAAATCCGCGCGGCTCTTTCGTTCGATTAATGCGTCGACTCCGACGCGGCGTGTTAAAGAGGCGCTCTCCGCCTGTCGAGCGCCTTCTTTTTTGCGTGACTGCTTGTGGCGCTTGCCTGTGCTCTGAAAATACTCAGGCCGGCAGCGAGAAGCTCGAGATCGCTTCGCGCAGCACACCCACCTGATCCTTCAGCGAGTGCGCCGCAGCCGCGGCCTGTTCGACCAGCGCCGCATTCTGCTGCGTGACCTGGTCCATTTCGCCGACCGCCCGATTGACCTGCTCGATGCCCGCGCTCTGTTCGCGCGACGCATTGCTGATCTCTTCGAGAATCTCGTTCACGCGCCGCACCGACTGCACGATTTCGCCCATCGTCGACCCGGCATTGGCGACCAGCGACGCGCCGGCTTCGACCGTATGCGTCGAGGTCTCGATCAAGGCCTTGATTTCCTTCGCCGCCGTGGCCGAGCGTTGCGCGAGGCTGCGCACTTCGGCTGCGACCACCGCGAAGCCGCGGCCCTGTTCGCCCGCGCGGGCCGCTTCCACGGCCGCGTTGAGCGCGAGAATGTTGGTCTGGAAGGCGATGCCGTCGATCACGCCGATGATGTCGCCAATCTGCCGCGAACTGGTGGTGATCTCGCCCATCGTGCGCACCACGTCGTCGACCACGCGGCTGCCGCGCGTGGCGACATCCGCGGCCTGGCCGGCGAGGTGCGCGGCCTGCTGCGCGCTGTCCGCGTTCTGCTTCACGTTGACCGTCATCTGGTCCATGCTCGACGCCGTTTCGACGAGCGCGGCGGCCTGTTCTTCGGTGCGCTGCGAGAGATCCGTGTTGCCGGCGGCAATTTCGGTCGCGCCGATATTGATGTTTTCCGTGCCGAGACGCACCCGCGACACGGTTTCGACGAGACCGGCCTGCATCGTCTGGAGCGCGTGCAACAGACTGCCGGCGCTGTCCGGGCGCACCGGCACGCGCGTGGCGAGATTGCCGTGCGCCATCAACCGCGCGTGCTCCACGGCGGCTTCGAGATCGCCGCCGAGCGAGCGGCGAATGCTGCGCAACACCAGCAGCATCACGGCGGTGGCGATCGCACCGAGCGTGACGGTGATCACGAGCCAGCGCAGCAAACTGGCGTAGAAGGCGCTTTGCACGTCGTCCATATACATGCCGGTGACGATGTACCAGTCCCACGGCGCGAAGTGCAGCGCGTAGCTGGTTTTGGCCACCGGTTTGTCGCTGCCCGGCTTGGCCCACAGATAGTCGACGAAGCCGCCGCCTTCGCGATTGCCCGCGGTGACGATATCGGTGAACAGATGGTTGCCCGCCGGATCGACGAACTGCCCGAGATTCTTGCCGACCATTTCGGGCTTGAACGGATGCATCAGCATGACCGGTTGCGAATCGTTGACGGAGATGTAGCCGTCCTTGCCGTAGCGCATGGCCGCGAGGGTGACGAGCGCCTGCTTTCTGGCTTCGTCTTCGGTCATTGTGTGCTGTTGCGCGAGCGTGTAGTAGCGGCCGACGATATGGTTGGCCTGGTCGATCAGCGCTTGCAACTGATCGCGGCGGTCGGAAATCATCGAGGCGCGGTTTTGCCAGGCGCCGAAGCCGCCGATCAGGATCAGGCCGATCCAGAGAACGGCGACCATCGAGGCCAGTTTCTTGTTCAAAGTCATAGCGGTTTTTGCTTTCGCACAGTGGTCGGTCAGGATGGGGTTCGCTTCAGGCGATTGGCTTGTCGCTTACCGTGTTTACGGCGTGCCGCTATGCGCTCCGCAGGGCAGGGGAAACCCGCTATCGGACTGTGCTATTCGTCTGACTAAAAAGCGTTTTTACGGTCGGGATCGCATTTTGATGCCTGCTTGGTCGCGGCTTATTTATTTGATATTGATTCGAGCGGGGCTTTCCCCGCATTGGGATCGCAAATGCCGGCACTTCTCAATCGGGATTAATAGTTAAGACGCTTCGGCAATAAATGGCTGCGTATTTGAAGCGTCGCGGTCGCCACAACTGGTTATCGCCGAAGCCGGTCAACGGTAATGCTGGTCTGCTTCCTGACAAGGGTTGCGGCAGGATTCCACAAAACGCCAATAAAATCCAAGCGGCCGGCGCATTACCCGATTTGCTAAAAACGACACATTTTTCCACTTATCCGCAAATAGAGAAAGCGATTGTCACGGAAAAGACGAGTAATTAGAAATTCCGCTATAGTCGCCATTTTCCAGACGTCAGTCGGGCAACAGAAGAGCACCAATAAGCCCGCCACCAGGAGTAAAAAAAATGAACGCCCGCGAACCTGCTTTCGTCTCCGCTTCCCGCAGCGCGCGCCTGCGCCAGATGCTCGTCAGCAACGAACTCGAATTCATGATGGAGGCCCATAACGGCCTGTCCGCGCGGATCGTCCGCGAAGCCGGTTTCAAGGCGATCTGGGGCTCGGGCCTCGCGATCTCCGCGCAATTCGGCGTGCGCGACAACAACGAAGCAAGCTGGACGCAAGTCGTCGACACGCTCGAATTCATGGCCGACGCGAGCGACCTGCCGATCCTCCTCGACGGCGATACCGGCTACGGCAATTTCAACAACGTGCGCCGCCTCGTGCGCAAGCTCGAACAGCGCGGCATTGCCGGCGTGTGTATCGAGGACAAGCAGTTTCCCAAGACCAACAGCTTCATCAACGGCGAAGCGCAACCGCTCGCCGATATGGACGAGTTCTGCGGCAAGATTAAAGCCGGTAAAGACTCGCAGCTGGATGAAGACTTTTCGATCGTCGCGCGCGTGGAAGCGTTGATTGCCGGCTGGGGTATGGACGAGGCGCTGCGTCGCGCGGAAGCGTACCGTCAAGCCGGCGCGGATGCGATCCTGATTCACAGCAAGCTCTCGCGCCCCGACGAAATTCTCGAGTTCGCCCGCGAATGGGCGGGCCGTGCTCCGCTCGTGATCGTGCCGACCAAGTACTACAGCACGCCCACCGAAGTATTCCGCGAAGCCGGCATCAGCACGGTGATCTGGGCGAACCATCTGATTCGCGCGGCAACCTCGGCCATGCAGGCGGTCGCGAGGGAAATTCACGCGAGCGAAACGCTCGTCAACGTGGAAGACAGCATCGCCGCCGTCAACGAAATCTTCCGTCTGCAAGACGCCGACGAATACTCGGAAGCCGAAGACCGCTACCTGTCGAGCGGCCGCGCGGCCGGCTCCGCGGTCGTGCTTGCGGCAAGCCGCGGCAAGGGCCTCGAAGCCGTCACCGAAGACCGTCCGAAAGTCATGCTGCCGATCGCCGGCAAGCCGCTGTTGCGCTGGCTCGTCGATGCATTCAAGAAGCAGGGCGTGAACGACATCACCGTGGTCGGCGGTTATCGCGCCGATGCGATCGACACGGCCGGCATCAAGCTCGTCGTCAACGAACGCCATGCGCACACCGGCGAACTCGCGTCGCTTGCCTGCGCGGTGGACAAGCTGGCGGGCGACACGGTCGTCTCGTACGGCGATCTGCTGTTCCGCAGCTATATCCTGCGCGATCTGGTGGAAAGCGATGCGGCGTTCAGCGTGGTGGTCGATTCGTCGCTGACCGACGCGGAAAACGCCAGCGTGCGCGATTTCGCGTGGTGCTCGGCGGCCGACGACCGGGGCCTGTTCGGCAACAAGGTCGTGCTGCGTCACGTATCGAGCGGGCAGGACGCAACCTCGTCGATCGCGTCGCAAACGCCGCATGGCCGCTGGGTCGGCCTGCTGAACGTGCGCGGCGAAGGCCTTGAGCGTTTGCAGGCGGTCATGAGCCGCTTGCAGGCGCGCCCGGATTTCGCGACGCTCGATATGCCCGCGTTGCTGAACGCGCTGATCGAAGCGGGCGAATCGATCGAGGTGCAATACGTGCACGGCCATTGGCGCGGCGTGAACGACCTCGAAGACTTCCGCCGCGCGGGCGACTTCGCGCATGCGCAAGCGCCGTTCGCGGCCGGTGACACGGCAACCGGCGTGGCAGCGGACCCAGCGAGCGGAGCTGCGCAATGATCGAGGCTGCACAGTTCGTCGAGGCGGCGCGCGAGCGCGGCTTCGACTGGTATGCGGGCGTGCCGTGTTCGTATCTGACGCCGTTCATCAACTACGTGTTGCAGGACGAGTCGCTGCATTACGTATCGGCGGCCAACGAGGGCGACGCCGTCGCCCTGATCGCGGGCGTCACGCTCGGCGCGCGCAATGGCCGGCGCGGCATCACCATGATGCAGAACTCCGGCCTCGGCAACGCCGTGAGCCCGTTGACCTCGCTCACGTGGACCTTCCGGCTGCCGCAACTGCTGATCGTCACGTGGCGCGGCCAGCCCGGTGTCGCCGACGAACCGCAGCACGCGCTGATGGGCCCAGTCACCCCCGCAATGCTCGAAACGATGGAGATCCCCTGGGAAACGTTTCCGACCGAAGCCGGCGCGATCGGCCCGGCTCTCGATCGTGCCATCGCGCATATGGATCAAACCGGCCGGCCGTATGCGTTGGTGATGCAAAAGGGCAGCGTGGCGCCGTACGAGTTGAAGGACAGCGGCGCGAGCGCGCGCCGTGAGCCCGTTACGCCGCAGTCGCGGTTCGCAAACCTCGCACCGGGCGAACTCGCTTCGCGGCACGACGCGCTGAACAAGGTGATCGGGCACACGCCGCTCGAATCGACGGTGGTGCTCGCCTCGACGGGATTTTGCGGGCGCGAACTCTACGCGATCGACGACCGTCCGAACCAGTTGTACATGGTCGGCTCGATGGGTTGCGTGACGCCGTTCGCGCTGGGTCTGGCGCTCGCGCGTCCCGATCTGCACGTGGTCGCGCTCGACGGCGACGGCGCCGCGCTGATGCGCATGGGCGCGTTCGCGACCCTCGGCGCATACGGTCCGTCGAATCTCACGCACGTGCTGCTCGATAACGGCGCGCACGATTCCACCGGCGGTCAGGCCACGGTGTCGTCGCAGGTTTCGTTTGCGGGCGTGGCCGCGGCGTGCGGCTATGCGTCGGCGGTGGAAAGCGACGACGTGGCCGTGATCGACGACCTGTTCGAAGCGGCGCCGCTCGACGGCCCGCGCTTCGTGCGTCTGGCGATTCGCCGCGGCACGCCCGACGGGCTGCCGCGTCCCACCATTACTCCGCCCGATGTGAAGACGCGTCTGATGCGCCACATCGGCGCCGCTTAACGCAAGTCAAGGAGCGTTCATGCTGCTACTCAATCCCGGCCCGGTGACGCTCACCGAACGCGTTCGCAACAGCCTGTTGCAGACGGATCTGTGCCATCGCGAGAGCGAGTTTTTCGATTTGCAGGAAGAGGCCCGCACGCGTCTGGTCGATCTGTACGGTCTCGATGCCGGGCAATGGCAAGCGGTCCTGATGACCGGCTCCGGCACGGCGGCCGTCGAAAGCATGACCGCCGCGCTGGTGCCGCAGAACGGCAAGCTGCTCGTCGTGGAAAACGGCGTGTACGGCGAGCGCATTTCGCAGATCGCCACGCAGTACGGCATCGCGCATGAATCGCTGAAGCACGACTGGATGCAGGCGCCCGACCTTGAGAAAATCGCCGCGCGCCTCGACGCGGACAAGGCGTTCACGCACGTCGCCGTGATCCATCACGAAACCACCACGGGCCGCCTGAACGATCTGGCGGCGCTCGGCGCGCTGTGCCGCGATCGGGGTCTGCGTTTGCTGGTGGACGGCGTGAGCAGTTTCGGCGCCGAATCGATCGATTTCGCCGACACCAGTCTCGACGCGGTGGCCGCCACGGCGAACAAGTGTCTGCATGGCGTGCCGGGCGCGTCGTTCGTGCTGGTGCGGCGCGCCGCGCTCGAGCAGGCGGCGAGCCGCACGTACTACCTCGATCTCGGACGCCTTGCGCGTTTGCAGGATCAGCGCAACACGCCGTTCACGCCGTCGGTGCATGCGTACTACGCACTGGTCGAAGCGCTGCGCGAACTCGCCGACGAAGGCGGTTGGCGCGCGCGTCATGCGCGCTACGCGGCGCTCGCCGAACAGGCGCGGGCAGGTCTCGCCGAGCGCGGCATCGGCAGCGTGTTGCCGCCGGAGCAGTCGTCGGTGGTGCTGCGCGCGTACCGTTTGCCGGCCGGCATCGCGTATCCGCAACTGCACGACGCGCTGAAGGCGCGCGGCTTCGTGATTTACGCGGGGCAAGGCGGCTTGTCGGCGGAACTGTTCCGCATCTCGACGATGGGCAACATTCACGCCGCCGACATCGAGCGTCTGTTGCAAGGCTTTACCGAACTGACGCGTTGATTCGCGCCTCCGGATGCTGGCCGCGCGACGCGGTCACACCGGATCTTTGTCCGGCGGCCCATCGGGCTGCTGCGGTTCCTCGGTGTGGTGGCCGGGCGACGGCGGCACCAGCGGATCGGCTTCCGGGTCGCGGTTCGGATCGGCATTGGGATCGGGAATCGGACTGGTATGCATGTCGTAGCTCATGACGGTACCTTTGGGGTGAGAAGAGGACGGTGCGGGCGGCAGGGACGAACCCGCGCCGGCCGTTCTCTTCAAGCGTAGCCGTTTCCGGCGCGCCGCGTCGTCTACTTTTTCACGCGACGGCCTACGCTGAGCTGCCAGTAACGCTCGGTGGCGAAAATGTCCTCGTAATTGCCCGCGCCGAATGCGCGCAACTGGCTTGCGTAAGCGTTGACGGCTTCGCGTTTGAGTTGCAAGCGGCGTTGCAGATCGATCGTATGGCTCGCGCTCGGGTGAGCCGGTGTCGCGACAATGCCGCGCTGCGCGAGATCGGCGAGCCGCGCCTGCACCACGCCGGGCGTGCGGCGGTGAATCGCTTCCTCGTAGCCGAACCACGTGAGATGCGACAGGCGCGGCAGGATTTCGCAGCAGGCTTCGAACACCCGCACGTGGTCGTCGTGATACAGGCCGAGCGGCATCAGCAGCGTGTTCGCGGTGGTGCGGTAGATGGTTTCTTCGAGCGCCGCCGCCAGTTTGCCGATCGACGGCGAGTCCAGGTACTGGCTGTCGCGAAACGGCATGCGCAACGGGATCGCATCGAGCACTTCGAGTGCGCGGTTGTCTTCCAGCGTGCGCTCGTGGATGGCCTGAAGTGCGTCCGTGAAGCCCGACTTTTCGTCCCATTCGGTGTGCATCGGCTGCTCGGGCGGCGCGGCGAACACCGTGCAGACCGCGGCGTCGGGATGCGCGGCGAGCAACGCGCCGCAACTGAAGACGGCGTCGTCGAAGTGGGGCGAGACAATAAAAAGGCGTGGGCTGGTTTCGCTCATGGGACGTGTGATGGGTTCGCGACGCGCGGGCCGTGGTCAGGGTTGTCCGAGGCTCGGGCGTCGCACCGGTGGGGAAAAGCGCGGCGTCACATCAGCTTAGGCGGAATTGGCGTGGCTTGCGCGGCCCGTTCGTGGCGCGCAAGTGGCGTGCCTGAGCACGGCGCTCGGGTGGCGGGTTCCCGTAGAGGCTCACCGTGGTGGGCCAACTGGCTCCTGAACCTGCTCACCTTGGCGCAGCCTGAACGGCAAGCTGGCGGCCGGCTCCATCGCCAACCTCGCCGCGCGACCGAACGCCGCCACCATGCCCGCGACGATATCCTCGCGCAGCCGGCCGTCGGCCATTTTCAGCGCGTACGACGGATGCCACGTCGGCACGATCAGCCGCCCGCCGTGATCGATGGTTTGCCCCAGATATTCCGACAGATTGACGTGCGCGCCGGTCAGCGCCTTCAGCGCGGTTGCGCCGAGCGTGACCACCACGCGCGGCGCGACCTGCGCGAGCTCCTGTTCCAGCCAGTAATGGCAAGCCTCGACCTCGCGCGGCGCGGGCGTGCGGTGTACGCGCTGCTGATCGAGCGTTTCCCACTTGTAGTGCTTGACGGCGTAAGTCAGATACAGCGCCGCGCGGTCGAGCCCGGCGCGCGCGAGCACCGTGTCCAGCAATTGACCGGCGGGTCCGCTGAAGGGCGCGCCGCTCTGGTTCTCGTCCTCGCCGGGTTGTTCGCCGACCGCCATGATCGCCGCCTGAACCGGCCCGGCGCCCGCAACGGCCTGCTTTGCGTTGCGCCACAACGCGCAGCGCCGACAGGTGGACAACGGGCCGGTGGGCTCGCGCAACGGCGGCGTCACCGCCGAATATTCGACTGGCGGCATTGCCGGGACGGTGACGGTGCCGCTCTGCGCGCCGAGACGGCTGCGCTCGCGTGCGAGGTGCGCGGGCAGCGGCGGGCCCGCGGGCGGCGTTCTCCAGTAGCGCAGCGGCACGGGTGCCGGCGCGACGTTGAAGACGCTGGCGTAATACGCGAGCCAGAGCGCCTCGGTGGGTTCGCTGGTCGTGGCTTCGCCGGCCATGGCGCCCGGCGGCAACACCGGCGCGGCCGGCGGGTTCGGCTGCTGGCTCGCGGAACGAGGGCGCGCGGCGTGGCCGCCGTTATCCGCTGCCGGCCCGCCGCTTCGCAGCAACATGCCGTTCCAGAATGCCGCGCCTTGCGGCGTGGCCAGCATCCACGTGGAATCGCCCATACGCTCGGCGAAGCGCGCGGCGGCCCGTTCCAGCTGATCGTGATGCGGTTCGTACCAGCCGACGAATTCCGGCAGGCCCATCGACGGGTCGCGCCGCCTGAACAGGGTGAGCAGCACCAGATCGGCGGTTTCGTGCTCCACTGACCGGATGCGTTGATCGAGCAGCGCGCCGTCGCGGTCTTGCGGATCGACGACATGGCGCTCGCCGTGTGTCCAACGCCACAGGATGCGGTAGAGCAGGGACCAGCGGTCCGGCGCCCGGTAGCAGGCCGCCGTTTTCAGCCGGGCGAGCAGTTCACGAGGGATCGCGGGGGCGGCGACCGGCGGCGCGGCAGTGGAGCTGTCGGGAATATCGGCGCTGTGTGGGCCGGCATTGCCCGATGATCCCGAAGTGCACTCGACCCACTCCACCCACTCCACCCACTCGATCCGCTCCGGCTCGATCCCTTGCCGCAGCAGTTCCCGCGCCGCGCGGCGCCAGGCGGCAAAAGACGGTTCGATTGCAATGCTTTTCATGCGGACGCGCCACGGGCAAGCGGCAAACAGCGCGCTCGTCCGTGCGGACAAAATACTGTATGGATGTACAGTATGCGCCTGAACGGCCGCCCGGATCAAGTGTGGCGGCTGTCAGTAAACAGAATTGGTTGGACTAGCGCGCAGTTAGCTAGTCTCGAAAGCACGGAATTGGCTGGACTGCCGGGAAAGCGCGGGAATCAAAGGACTGCCGCGCGGACGGGGGCGCTCCCCGGCAACGTGCCGATAAGACTTTGATTAGAAAGGGTGAGAGACGCTTGACGACCCTCAACGGCCGTGCTGGCAATCCAGGTCAACGGCCGGTCGGTCACGCAACCTTTCGAACCGGCGCGACGCGGGCCGCTCGCACACTCCGGCAAATCCAACGAATTCGCGTCACAATCCGGCGAGTCCAGTTTATTCGGTTCCGCGTCATCTGGCGCGTGACCGAATTTGTTGCCAGGTGCTTGATTTTTGATGACGCCCAGTCCAACGAATTCCGAATCCCTGCAGCCGCTTCGCCACTGCGCCATGGCACGATTGCCGCGCCGGCGTCACGCCGCCTAGACGTTGCGCAGATCCTCAGGCGTATCGACATCGCGCAAAATGCCCGCGTCGTCGACATCCAGCCGCGTCACCCGGTGAGACATGAAGAGGGACCTCGCGCCGGCATCGCCGTCGAGCGCCAGCAGCGCGTCGCGATGTTCGATGCCGAAGCCGACCGGATGCCCGCGCTGCCCCTGATAAAACGGCGCGACCAGCGACGCGCCGCCGTCGAGCGCGCGCGCCACGTCTTCGATCGTCGAGGTGGCGATGCGCGGCATGTCCGCGAGCGCGACGATCCAGCCCTCGGCGCCTTCGCTGGCCTCGACGCCGGCCGCGAGACTCGCGCCCATGCCGCGTTCGGCGTCCAGCGCGAACACCACGTCGCAACCGGCGTCGTTGAGCAGCCGCGCGAGCGCGTCCGAACCCGGCCGCACCACGGCCAGCACCCGCGTCGCGACCCGCAGCAGCCGATGAGCGGATTCGTGTGCGACCGGTGTGCCGTCGGGCATGCGCGCAAGCAGTTTATTGTGCAGGCCGTCCGGGTCGAAGCGCGAACCGAAGCCGGCGGCGAGCAACACGCCAGTGGCGAGTGAGGCGTAGGCCATGGGCGGGCACCGGGAGAAAAGATGAGATCGATTGTGCGATGCAACGCAGCCGTAGGCAAGCGCCAATGCATATGCACGGCGCTTGCTCTCCCGCTTGCTATCCTCTTCATGCGCTTGCCCGCTTTCGGCCCGCTTTCGCCCGCTGATCTACAACGCATCGCCTTCACCATGAATCGCATCGGCGCGCGGGAAGGCGCGCGCATCAAACCTGCATCGGGCTCATCACTTTGTCGAGCGTGATGGGCAGGTCTCGCACGCGCACGCCGGTGGCGTGATACACCGAGTTCGCGAGCGCCGCCGGCACGCCCGTAATGCCGATCTCGCCGATGCCGCGCACCCCGAGCGAGTTGATATAGGGATCCGGCCGGTCGATAAAGGTAATGTCGAGCGAACCGATGTCGGCATTCACCGGCACGTGATACTCCGCGAGATTCGCGTTGGTGAAGCGGCCATAGCGGGTATCCACCGGACTCTCTTCCTGCAGCGCCGCCCCCACGCCCCATACGATGCCGCCCATCAACTGGCTGCGCGCCGTCTTCTGGTTGAGCACGCGTCCCACGTCGTACACGGCCACTACGCGCGGCACCCGGATCGTGCCGAGGTCGGCATCCACATGCACTTCCACGAACACCGCGCCGAACGAGTGAAACGAGTATTTCTGCTTTTCGTCGCCGGGCTTGACGGTCGCGATCGCCTCGATCGGCTTGCCGCCCGAGCGCGCGATGATCGCCGCCGCCGGATCGCGCCTCGCCGGTTGCGAGCGGCTGGTTACCCAGCCGTTTTCCACGGTGATGTCGTCGAGCGCGATGCCGTGCACGGGTGAAGCCTGATCGGCGAGCGCCAGCGCGATCAACTGGCCGCGCACCTGGCTCGCCGCGTCGCGCACGGCCGGCGACACGCTCGCCGCCGATTGCGATCCGCCCGACACCGGCGCTCTGGGCAGCGACGAATCGCCGAGCGCGAAGTGGATGCTTTCCGGCGCGAAGCCGAGCGCGTCGGCGGCCACCTGGGTCATCACGGTATAGGTGCCAGTGCCGATGTCCTGAGTGCCGGAGGCGACCATCGCCGTGCCGTCCGGCAAGATCCGCGCAATCGCGCTGGCTTCGCTGCGATTGGCCGGATAAGTGGCGCTCGCCATGCCCATGCCGATCAGCGTGTCGCCGTTGCGCATCGAGCGAGGAGCGCTCGTGCGCCGCGACCAGCCGAATTTCTCGGCGCCGATCTGATAGCACTCGCGCAAGGACTTTCCCGACCACGGCTTGTTTTCCTGCGGGTCGGTCTCGGCGTAATTCTTGATGCGCAACGCGAGCGGGTCCATGTTCAAGGCCACGGCGAGTTCGTCGATCGCGGATTCGAGCGCGAATGAACCGGTGGTTTCTCCCGGCGCGCGCATGAAGGTCGGCGTGCCGAGATTGAGCGGCACGATGCGGTGCGTGGTCACCTGATTGGGCACCGCGTACAGCATGCGTGTGACCATGCAGCAGGTCTCGGTCCAGTCTTCGATCACCGAGGTGGTCGAGATGCTGTCGTGACGCATGGCGGTGAGCGTGCCGTCGCGCCGCGCGGCGAGCACGAAGTGCTGCTCGGTGCGCGGACGCGCGCCGACCGGGCCGAACATCTGCGGCCGTTCGAGCACGAGCCGCACGGGGCGTCCGGTCTGTTTCGCCGCCATCGCGCACAACGACACATGCGACCACGACGAACCCTTGCAACCGAAACCGCCGCCCACGAACGGCGAAATTACGCGCACGTCGGCGGGTGACATGCCGAGCGTCTTCGCGACCGCCTGCGCCGCGCTGCTGACGCCTTGCGTCGAATCGTAGAGCGTGAGCTGCGGACCGTCCCAGCGCGCCATCGTGGCGTGCGGCTCCATCGGATTGTGATGCTCGATCGGCGTGGTGTAGGTCGCGTTGACGTGCACGGTGCCGCTTTGCATGCCGTCGTCGAAGCTGCCGCGTTGCGTGTCGGTTTGCCGGCCTTGCGGTTTGTCCGGCGCGTGCGCGTTCGGTTTGGCTTGCGCGAAGTCGGTGGTCGCGGCGCCGCTCTGATAGGTGATGCGCAACTGGCGCGCGGCGTCCGTGGCATGTTCGAGCGTATCGGCCACCACCACGGCGACCGGCTCGTTGCTGTAGTGAACCTGGTTGTCCTGAAGCAGCGACAGGCGGCGTCCTGCCGGCGGCGCCAACGCGGGCTTGCCGCCGTTGGGCAAACGCGGCGCGTTCTGATAGGTCATCACGAGCAGCACGCCGGGCAGCGCCTGGGCGCGGCTCGCATCGATCGACGCGATGGTGCCGCGCGCAATCGTGCTCGTGACCAGCACCGCATGGGCAAGACGTGCCTCGGGAAATTCGGCGGCATAACGCGCTTCGCCGGTGACTTTGAGCAGACCGTCGGTGCGGTCGAACGGTTGACCGATCAGATTCATGCGACACCTCCCGCGTGGCCTGCGGCCTGATTGACTGCGCGCACGATCGCGCGCTGCGCGAGCTGCACCTTGAAACGATTGTCGTGTTGCGGCCGGGCTTCGCGTAATGCGGCGGCAGCGGCGTTGTTCAGGGTGGCCTGGGTGAGCGGCTGGCCATTGAGCATCTGTTCCGCGGCGCTGGCGCGCCATGGCTTGTGCGCGACGCCGCCCAGCGCGATACGCGCGGTCCTCACGCGATCGCCATCCATCTGCAACGCGGCGGCAACCGAGACCAACGCGAATGCGTAACTGGCGCGGTCACGCACCTTCAGATAATGAGAGTTCGCGCTGAAGAGCGGCGGTGGCAGATCGACGGCCGTAATCAGTTCGCCCGGTTGCAACGTGGTATCGACATCGGGCCGCTCGCCAGGCAGCCGGTGAAAATCGGCGAACGCAATGGTCCGCTCGCCCGCGGGGCCGCTCACGCGCACCACGGCATCGAGCGCGGCGAGCGCCACGCTCATGTCCGACGGATTCACCGCGATGCATTGGGGACTCGCACCGAGAATCGCATGCGTGCGATTGTGGCCGTCGAGCGCCGCGCAGCCGCTGCCCGGCATGCGTTTGTTGCACTGCGTGAAGGCCGTGTCGTAGAAGTAGCCGCAACGGGTGCGCTGCAGCAGATTGCCGCCGACCGTCGCCATATTGCGCAGTTGCGACGACGCGCCCGACAAAAATGCTTGCGACAGCAACGGGTAGTGTTCGCGCACCAGCGCGTGGTTGGCCGCATCGCTATTGCGCACCAGCGCGCCGATCCGGATGCCGCCGTCAGGCAGCATCGTGACCGTATCGAGCCCGTGGATATGCGTGATATCGATCAGCCGCACCGGCCGCGCTACGCCGCCCTTCATCAGATCGAGCAGGTTGGTGCCGCCGCCGATGAATACCGCCCCCGGCTGCTGCGCCGCCCGCACTGCGCCGGCAACATCGCCGGCGCGTTCGTAAGAGATCGCATCCATGCTGTCGCTCCTCAGGCGCTGCGGCGGTTGCCGCTGCCCGTCGTGTCGCTGCCGGCGGCGCTGCCATTTTGCGCGCCGCCTTCGTGCACCGCGCGCACGGCGGCCACGATATTCGCGTACGCGCCGCAGCGGCAAAGATTGCCGCTCATGCGTTCGCGGATTTCGTCGTCGGAGAGTTGCGGCGGGCGGCTGCGAACATCGGCCGTCACGGTGCTCGCGGTGCCGGTACGAAATTCATTCAGAAGGGCAGTCGCGGAGCACAACTGCCCGGGCGTGCAGTAACCGCACTGAAAGGCATCGTGTTCGATGAACGCGCGCTGCATCGGACTCAATACGCCGTTGCTGGCGAGCCCTTCGACCGTCGTAATGTTCTCGCCCTCGTGCATCACGGCGAGCGTCAGACAGGAGTTGATGCGCCGGCCATCGGCGAGCACGGTGCAGGCGCCGCATTGTCCGCGATCGCAGCCCTTCTTCGTGCCCATCAGCCCCGCGTATTCGCGCAATGCGTCGAGCAGGGTGACGCGCGGCTCGAGTTGCAGCGTGTAAGCGCGGCCGTTCACGGTCAGGGTGACCGGGCGCGGCGGCACGGCTTGCCGGGCCTGTACGGCAGGCGCGGCCGGGGTCTGGGTTTGCGCGCGCAGATGCGGCGCCGCGCCGACCGTGGCGGCAGCGGCAGCCGATTGGAGAAAGCGGCGGCGGGAAGGTTGGGGCGGGGTGGCGGCTGACTCGTCACTCGGATCCTGACATTCGTTATGCGTGGACATGACGTTCTGTTGACTCCGTCGAAAGGTCGATGCAGGCTAGCGATGCGTCGGCATCCGAAGCGTCGCGCTCCATTGGACACAACTCAGCAAATTCGGTGCCGTTGCATACACAACGGTATTAACAAATATCGGAGACAGCCAATGACAGTAATTCGAAGAGTCGAATCCGCGTCGAGACCCGTATCGGCGGTACGAATCCTGACGGCCATGGTGGCCGTGACGGTCGTGCTGACTGCCTGCCACAGCGGCGAGGAGGTCAATTCACCGCCGCAAGCGAACACGTTGCCGAATTTTATCGCCAGTACCTCGGTCAGGACCCAGTCTTACGACGGCAATACCGACGACCTGCTCACCGCGGGGCTCGGCAAGACCGGTCTCGCTTCGGCTGCGGCGCCCGCCGTTGCCAACGCTGCGCAACCCACCGCCGCCGAATTGCGGCGCCTCGCCATCTGGGCGAACTACCGCGCGCTGGTCGACATGACCGCGAACGGCGGCTACGGACGCTTCTGGGGGCCCAATGTCGATGTGAACGGCAACGACACGCTCGGCGAAGGCAAGATCGCCGGCAAGGAATATCTCGCCTTCGCCGACGACGGCACCGGGACTCAGAACGTCACCATGCTGGTGCAGATTCCGGCGAGCTTCAACCCGGATCAGCCGTGCATTGTCACGGCGACGTCATCCGGGTCGCGCGGTGTCTACGGCGCGATTTCGGCGGCCGGCGAGTGGGGCCTCAAGCGCGGTTGCGCGGTGGCCTATAACGACAAGGGCAGCGGCAACGGCGCGCATGAACTGTCTTCCAACCGGGTCACCTTGATCGACGGCACCTTGCAGGACGCGGGCGCCGCGGGCAAGGCCAGTCTCTTCACGGCTAACCTCGGCAATACCGATCTGGCGACTTATAACAGCCAGTTCCCGAATCGCTATGCATTCAAGCACGCGCACTCGCAACAGAACCCTGAGCAGGATTGGGGCAAGAATACGTTGCAGGCAATCCAGTTTGCTTATTGGGCGCTCAATGATTCGTATGGCACGCTCAACGGGACGACCCGCAACGTGCGTTACACGAGCGGCAGCATCATGACCATCGCGGCTTCGGTGAGCAATGGCGGCGGCGCGTCGCTCGCCGCGGCGGAGCAGGACACGTCCGGTTGGATCACCGCGGTGGTCGTCGGCGAGCCGCAAATCAACTTGCGCTTGCCTGCGCAGGTGTCGGTGGCCCAGGGCGGCGTGCCGGTCGGCGCGTTCGGCAAACCGCTCGCCGACTACATGACGCTCGCCAACATGCTGCAACCGTGCGCGGCACTCGCGCCCGCGGCAGCCGGCGCGCCGTATCTGACGGCGTTGCCGCTCGCCACGACCACGGCGATTCGCACCGCGCGATGCACGTCGCTGGCGTCCGCCGGTGTGATTGCAGGCGCGAACACGACGGCCCAGGCGATCAACGCGCTCGCACTCCTGCACCAGAACGGCTATCAGACCGACTCCGACGTGCTGCAGGCGCCGATGTGGGATTCGCAAGCGGTGCCGGCTGTCGCCGTGACTTACGCGAATGCGTACGCAAAAGCGAGCGTCACCGCCAACCTTTGCGCATTCAGTTTCGGCACGACCAGTGCGGCCGGCGCCGCCGGCGTCACGCCGGCGGTGTCGCCCATGCTCACGGTGTTCGGCAACGGCAACGGCGTGCCGCCGACCAACGGCATCAACCTCGTGTTCAACTCGGGCGCGGGCGGGGCGGACCATCGGCTGGCAAGCGCCGACGCCAGCTATGCGGGCGCCTCCTGTCTGCGCACGCTGTGGACCAACGGCACGCTGACGAGTAGCGTCGAAGCGATTCGCGTGAATGCGAACCTGCACGGCAAGCCCGCTATCATCGTGCAGGGCCGCGCCGATGCGCTGGTGCCGATCAACCATGCTTCGCGGCCGTATCTCGGCTTGAACCAACTGAGCGAAGGCGGCGCGAGCAAGCTGTCGTTCTATGAAGTGACGAACGCTCAGCATTTCGATGCGTTTCTCGGCGTGGCCGGCTTCGATTCGCGCTTCGTGCCGCTGCATTACTACAACATTCAGGCGCTCAACCTGATGTGGAACCATCTGAAGAGCGGCACGCCGTTGCCGCCGTCCCAGGTGATTCACACGATACCGCGCGGCGGCACGCCCGGCGCCGCACCGCAGTTGACCACGGCCAATCTGCCGTCGATCGCGGCGAGTCCCGGCGTGAACGCGATTACGGTGAGCAACGGCGCGGTGAACGTGCCGAACTGAAGCGCACCTGGCTGAAGGCACCGGCTCGCGGCGGCACTCGCGCGAGCCGGCGCGCGTGCCGCCAGTGAGCATGACCGTGCAGGAATGAGCGATGCTATTGCTGGTGAAGTGATGCGCGTTCAAAGGAGAGCGAATGCAGTTCGACTACAGGCATTTCCATATCGATTGCCGCGCCCGCCACGCAGAAGACGGCCTCTATCATGCGCGAGCGAAGATCACTCGCGTGCCGCAAAGAAACGAACACGTCCAGTCGCATGATTCCGGCGATATCGACGCCTTTTCCAACGAAGCCGATGCCATTTCGTGCGCCAAGTCGTACGCCATGGAGTGGTGCGACGGCGCGGCACGATAGGCCGCATTGCAGGGAGGACGTGCCGTGGCGAGGCTTCGAATCGCGACGTTCAACATCAACGGGATCCGCTCGCGCTTGCCCGCGCTGCTGCAATGGCTCGAACGCGGGGCGCCCGACATTGTCTGTTTGCAGGAACTCAAGGCGGTGGACAGCGCGTTTCCCGTCGAACCCTTGCGCGACGCCGGCTATGGCGCGATCTGGCAAGGGCAGAGCGCATGGAACGGCGTGGCGATCCTGTCCAAAGGCGAGGCGCCGCTGGAAAGCCGCCGCGGCCTGCCGGGATTCGAGGACGACACGCATAGCCGCTATCTCGAAGCCGCCGTGGGCGGCGTGCTGGTGGCATGCCTCTATCTGCCGAACGGCAATCCGCAGCCCGGCCCCAAATTCGACTACAAGCTGGCGTGGTTCGACCATCTGATCAAGCACGCGGCGAAGCTCTATAAGAGCGGCCATCCGGTGGTGCTGGCGGGCGACTTCAACGTGGTTCCCACCGATGAAGACATCTACAATCCGCGCTCGTGGCTCAAAGACGCGCTGCTGCAACCCGAGAGCCGCGAACGCTATCAGCGTTTGCTCGCGCAAGGCTGGACCGACGCGTTGCGAACGCATTTCGGCGACGCACGGGTGTACACCTTCTGGGACTATTTCCGCCGGCATTGGGAGACGAATTCCGGCTTGCGCATCGACCATCTGCTGCTGAGCGCCGAGCTCGCGCCGCGTTTGCGCGACGCCGGTGTCGACCGCTGGGTGCGGGGAGAGCCGCACGCGAGCGACCATGCGCCAGCGTGGGTGGAACTGGAGATGGGCGCGGCGCGCCGCAAGAAAAGCGGCGCATGAAGCGAAACGGGCGATCGCTGGACAGCAGATCGCCCGGAACCTCAGCCGACTCGACGATCAACGGCGATAGTTGCGCTCAGACGCGCCGTGCGCCCACAACGCGCCGGCCACGAAGCCGGCAAGCGCGACCACCGCAATCGCGGTGAAAGGGCTTTCCGCTGTGGTCTCGCGCACGAGGCTCGTGGTGCTCGCGCATAGCTGCTGGGCTTTGCCGCTGAGTTCTTTGGCCTTGCCGGCCAGTTGCGTGCCGGTATCGCCGAGCACGTCGCCGACCGCGCCCTGGACCTTGCCCGCGACTTCCTTGACTGCGCCTTCCGCTGTATTCGCTGCCGAATTGGTGTCCATACGTTTTTGCTCCCATTGTCATATTTACGTGCGAGCCGTTGCGGGTCGCAACACTCGCACACCCGGGTTGCGCGCACGCCGGCCGGAATAGCACGGCGTACGTCCACCAGAACGGGCGCAAGAAGCGCGCCTGAGGGTGCAAACCGACGCAGCGGGCGCGCGTGTCAGTGCCGGCGGCGCGCATTGATCCCCACGAACACCGCCATCAGCATCAGAAAGCCGCCGAACAGCAGCGCCGCATTCACCAGCACGTGACGGACGCCGAGCATCTCGACGTTGATGAACGGATAGGGATAAAAATCCGACAGGCTGCCGCGCCAGAAGGTCACCCCGAGATAGGCCAGCGGATACACCAGCCACAACAGGCAGTGCCGCCGTTTCAAATGAAAGCGCGGCACGAACAGCACCCAGTAGAGCGCGGCCAGCATGGGCAGCACGCTGTGAAGCGATTCGTTGAGCAGCAGCCGGAATGCCGTCGGCGACCACAATCCTCGCAACAGCAGGTTATAGGCGATCCCGACGAACACCATGTAGACAACCACCGCGGTGACGACAGTAGGTTGCCGGAAGAATCGCGCGGGCGCGGACCTGTGCCCGCGCCATGCCACACAGCTAAAACAGATCGCACAGGCGAGCGCGGTCAGATTCGTGAGGTAGCTGCTCATGCGCGCAAACCCGTCGAGCACGGTCAGGCCGCGGGCGAGGGTTCGGTCGATTGTCACGTCGGCTTGCGCGATGATGGAAAGCCACGCAATGACGGCGATGATCGCCGCCAGCGTCACCGACGAAACACTTGGCGTATGCAGCGGAAGCTCGGGCTCGCGCTGCCCGGAAGGGGAAGGGCGCATGCGTTCGATTCTATACACACCGCATGTGCCGTGCAGTGTGCGCGAGCGGACGCACGCGCCAAACCGGTCAGGCGCGAGGCCGCAAAAACCCTACGGCCTGCTATGCGAACCGGTCAACGGCTGCAGGTGCGCCACCGGAGCCGCCACCGGCGCGACCACCGCCGGAATCGCGGAACTTGCCGGCGCGGCATCGTCGATCGCGGCCCGTCCGCCGTCGTGGAAGAATGCCAGTTCCGCGGCCTTGTTCAACACCAGGATGCTGATGCGCCGATTGGTCGGCTCGTCGGCGACATTGCTGTTCAGCGGCAACACGTCGGCCAGTCCGCGCACCTGCAGCAGCTTTTCGCCATGCATGCCGCCGGCGACCAGCGCGCGGCGGGCCGCGTTGGCGCGTTCGGACGACAGTTCCCAGTTCGAGTAACCCTCCGGCCCCGCGGTGTACGGCACCGCATCGGTATGGCCGGCAATCGAAATGCGGTTGTCGACGTCGTTGAGCGCGGCGCCGATCTGCGTGAGGATCGTCACCGCATACGGTTGCAGCTTCGCGCTGCCGGAAGGAAACATCGGCCGGTTTTGCGAATCGACGATCTCGATTCGCAGCCCTTCGTTCGTGATCGAGACGCGGATCTGGTCCTTGAACGCCTTCAACGCGGGGCTCTGCTCGATCAGCGCGGTGAGCTTCGCCTTCAGTTGTTCGAGGCGCGCCGCGTCGGATGGCGCCACGCTCGGCGCGACGGTGGCGGCCGGCGTCGGCCGGGTTTGGGTCTGGCTCTTCGTGCCCTCGCCGGGCCGCGTGTCGGAGATGTCGCGGCCGCCGCCTTGCACCACACTCGGACGCGCCGCGGCCGTGCCTTCATGGCCGCCGAGCAGGCTCGACAAAGGCGTGTTGAAATAATCCTCGATACCCTGCTTGTCGTACTTGGATGTGGAGCCGAGCAGCCACATCAGCAGGAAGAACGCCATCATCGCGGTGACGAAATCGGCGTAGGCGATTTTCCATGCGCCGCCGTGATGGCCGCCATGATCGTCGCCCCTTTTCGAGCGGCGCACGATGATGGGCGCCAACGCCTGGTCCGCCGACGCGCGGGATTTTCTTTCGCTCATCATGGCGCTCCGCGTCAGGCCGACTTCGGCATCTTGGTGGCGCGCACGGCGTCGTCCAGTTCCTGAAAGCTCGGGCGGTCGGCCGTGAACAGCACCTTGCGGCCGAACTCGACAGCGATCGGCGGCGCATAGCCGGACAACGACGCGAGCAGCACGGCCTTTACGCACTGGTACGGCTTGGCTTCAGCGCGGCCTTTGGCGTTGAGCAGATCGGCCAGCGGGCCGATAAAGCCATAGGCGAGCAGAATGCCGAGGAACGTGCCGACCAGCGCGCCCGCGATCATTTCGCCGAGCACGGCAGGCGGTGCGCCGACCGAACCCATGGTGTGAACCACGCCCATGACCGCGGCGACGATCCCGAAGGCGGGCAGGCCGTCCGCCATCTTCTGAATGGCGTTGGCCGCCACGGTCGATTCCGCGTGATGCGTGGCCAGCTCCTCGTCCATCAGGTCCTGCACTTCGAGCACGTTGACATTGCCGCCGGACATCATGCGCAGATAGTCGACGATGAAGTCGAGCAGATGATGGTCTTCCAGCACGTGCGGGTACTTCTGGAAAATCACGCTTTCTTCCGGCGCGCCCACTTCGGCTTCGAGCGACATCATGCCTTCCTTGCGCGCCTTCTGAAGCAGCTCGTAGAGCAGGGCGATCAGTTCGAGGTATTTCTCCTTGGTGTAGCCGCCGCCTTTGAAGCATGAGGGAATCGCCTTCAAGGTTTTCTTTAGCGTCGAAGTCGGATTACTCACGACAAACGCGCCGATTGCCGCGCCGAAAATGCAAAGTAATTCGAACGGCTGAATGAGCGCCGGCAAATGACCGCCGACGCCGATAAAACTGCCGATCACGGAACCAATCACTAAAACCCAGCCGATTGCCACAAACATACTTTCTCTCCGATTATCTTGCGCTGCCCACGGTCGAATAGAACAGCCCGTATTTCAGGGGTTGCTCTGGGTGGGGCACACATCTTCCGTATGTATCGGTAAACGGCTGCATGCGCGGATGCTGAAGTGCCTGTCCGTCTCGAACGCGAAATAAATTCACCAATTGGTTAGTTCTTTGATTGGCGTCGGTAAATCTGTCCGCATTTTGCGATTGTTGGCGTGGCAATTCGTGTTTGCCCGGCCCCGCCGGGTAATGAGTCAATACGCCGCTAAGGCCACGCGACAGGTAACTTTTTACCGATCGCTCTGGTAGCATGTCGGTCGATTGACACAGACGGTCGTTCCCGGGGGGCGCCCTGTCGTGTCGCGGCCCGTCGACTACCAAAACCGGCAGTGCTAACGACTCAACCGGGAAGGAGTGCCGCATGCGAAACCTGAGATCCACTGTTCGAAGTCGGCTGATTCCCAAGGCGGCGACCTGCATGACAGGCGTGAGCCTGCTCTTCATCTCGACGCTCGGTCACGCTCAGGAGTTTTCGCTGTTCGGCGGCGGCTCGCGCGCGGGCAGCACCAACACCTACACGTGGGCCTTCAACTATCAGGAAGGCTTGGGCCAATACTTCGCCGGCAGCTTCACGTGGCTCAACGAAGGGCATATTCCCAATCACCATCGCGACGGTCAGATGATCCAGTTGTGGGCGCGCATTCCGGTGGGCAGCCCGCAATTCGTGTTGCAGGCGGGCGTCGGCCCGTACCGCTATTTCGACACCACCACCGCCCAGGAGGGCGGCAGCTATTCCGACACCCACGGCTGGGGCGTGGTGTACAGCGTGCGCGCCGCCTATTACGCGTCGAGCCGGTGGATCACGCAGCTCCAGTTGAATCGTGTGCACGTTCAGCGCGGGCCGGATGCGACCAGCGTGATGTTCGGCGTCGGCTATCAGCTCGACGCCCCGGACACTCCCGGTCCGCGCGACTGGGCGAGCGGCAGCACGCACAAGGTCACCAACAACGAAGTGGCGGTGTATCTCGGCAAGACCATCGTCAATTCGACCAGTTCGCCGAGCGCGTTTGGCGGCGCGATCGAGTATCGCCGCGGCCTCGCGAAGTATCTCGACGTGACGGTCGGCTATCTTCACGAAGGCAGCAGCAAGGTGGCGCGCCGCGACGGTTTCACCAGCCAGTTGTGGGCCACCCGCGCGTTTCTCAACGACAAGGTCACGCTGGCGCTCGGCCTGGGCGCCTACTATGCGATCAACGAGAACGAAAACAGCGCGACGCCCGGGCCGGGCGCCGGCAAGTTCTCCGGTCTCGTCACGATTGCGGGCTCGTATCGCCTGAGCGACCATTGGGACGCGCGGCTCGAATGGAACCGCATCGTGACCCGTTATGATCGCGATTCGGATGTGATTTTCGGTGGTGTGGGCTATCGTTGGTAAAGGCTCGCCCGCAAGGCGTCAAGGTTTGTCGTGCCAGCAGAAGCAGTCTCTCGAACCGCTAGTCAAGACTCGCAAAAACGGAGAACAGCATGAAAGCCAGCACCATCGCCGAACGGGAGGCCCGGGGCCGCGCCGCCCGTGAGCACTCGAAACGTTCGAGTCACAAAGCGGTAGGCGACCTGCATCGCAATCCGATCGAATTGCTCAAGCAAAGCAGCGAGGGCCGGGTGCACAACCTCGTGCCGCTGCGCTACGGACGCATGGCCGCCTCGCCGTTCACGTTTTTTCGCGGCACCGCGATCCTGCAGGCGCACGATCTCAGCAAGGTGAGCGACACGGGCCTGACCATGCCGATCTGCGGCGACGGCCACCTGATGAATTTCGGCGGCTTCGCCACGCCCGAGCGGCAACTCATCTTCGACCTGAACGACTTCGACGAGGTGTCGGTCGGACCGTTCGAGTGGGACCTGAAACGTCTGAGTGCGAGCCTCGTCGTCGCCGCGCGTCACATGCGTCTGAGCCGGGGCACGGCGGAAAGCCTGGTGATGACGGCGGTCAACGAATATCGCGACCGCATGGCACAGTACGCGCAATGCGGCGCACTCGAACTCTGGTACGACCGCATTACCTTCGAGCTGATGGCGGAAACCGCGTTGACACCCGAACGCCGCCGCACGGTGCGGCGAGGCATGGAAAAGGCGGCGAGCCGGACGCACGAAAATCTGCTCGAGAAAATGGCGGAGCATGACGGCGAGCGCTGGACGATCCGCGATACGCCACCGACGCTGTTCCACGTACTCGGCGCCAACACGCTGTTCACTCCGGAAGAGACCGAAGCGTTCAGAGGCGCGAACTGGCGCAAGATGGTCGAACGCATGTGGGGCGAGTACATGAAGACGCTCTCGCATGACCGGCGCGAACTGCTCGACCATTTCACCGCGCAGGATCTCGTGTTCAAGGTGGTGGGCGTCGGCAGCGTCGGCACGCGCTGCCTCGTGATGCTGATGGTCGATCACAGGGCCAAGCCGCTGTTTCTGCAAATCAAGGAGGCGCGGCCGTCGGTGATCGCGCAGTTCTACAAGGCGCCGGCCGTCAAGCACGAGGGCCAACGCGTCGTGCAAGGGCAACGCATGCTGCAGGCCGCGAGCGATATCTTCCTCGGCTGGGCGACGGGGCCGCTCGGGCGGCATTTCTACTTTCGCCAGTTACGCGACATGAAGTTGTCGGCGGAGATCGAGTTGTTCGATAACGACCTGCTGGACGGCTACGCGCGCCTGTGCGGCTGGATCATGGCGCGCGCGCATGCCAAGGCAAGCGGGCAGGCAATCGAAGTGAGCGCGTATATCGGCCGCGGCGACCAGTTCGCGGAAGCGCTCACCGGCTATGCGACGACTTACGCGGACCAGGTGGAACGCGACTACGACGTGTTCCTGAAGGCATGCCGCGGCGGCGAACTGGAAGCGCGCACGGACGAAGATATGGCGGCGGATTTCCGCGTGTAGCCGGCGCGTCCAACTTCGCGCGGCGTGCGCGCCGTGCGGCGAGCGTGGCGAGCGGAGGCCGCGTGTGCGCTGTGCATGCGCGGGGTGGCTCATGCACGTGCCTGCTTACGCCTGCTTGTATGTGGTCGTGCGTGTTCGTGCGTGGTTATGCGTCAGTCGTCCGCGCGCGCCTCGCGCAACGTCACGAATCGCAGACCGCGCTGCCGGGCCGCGCCGATCACCTGCGGCAGGACGGCGAGGATCTGCGGCGTGCCCTCGGCCGTGAGGGCCGCGTTGCCGTCGTGCAGCAGGAGAATGTCGCGCGGCGCGAGACCGTCGAGCAGGCGCCGCGTGACCACATGAGGATCGCGCTCGCGCGTGTCGTAGCCGCGCCGCGTCCACGCCGCAAGGCGCAGGTCGAGCTTGCGCAGGACCGGTTCGAGAAAGATGTTGCGCAAGCCGGCCGGGGCGCGGAAAAACATCGGCCGCTCGCCGCTCAGTGCCTCGAGCGTGCGTTGCGCGGCGCCGATCTCGCGCGTGAGCGCGCCCGGAAACGTCACGGAAAACGTGTGCACGTGCACCTGCGAGTGGTTTTCGAGCGCATGGCCGCGCGCGACGATCTCGCGCGTGAGCGCCGGGTAACGCTGGGCCTTTGCGCCGATGCAGAAAAAGGTGGCGCGCACGCCGAAGGCGTCGAGCAGATCGAGCACTTGCGGCGTGACGACCGGATCCGGACCGTCGTCGATGGTCAGCGCGATCGCGTCGGCATTGCGCGTGGCGGCGGGCAGGCGTGTCCAGTTGGGGCCGAGCAGCGAGGTGCGCGGCAGCAGGCCGGCCACCGTGAAAATGGCGTGATTCGCAAAGATCGCGGCAAGCCACCAGGGCCACGCGGCGGGCGCGAGCAGCCATCCGGCCAGCACGAATACGTGCCATGCGGCGGTGGCCGTGAGCATCGCGGGATAGCCGGTGCGCGGCCAGCGTGGCGGCGGTGCGTGCCGGGTGCCGTGCGGCGGCGTGGGGAGTTCTTTCATAAAACGTGCTTCCTGTCTTCCTTCCTCCGTCCTGGGAAGGCCTTGAATCGCGCGCGTGACGCGCAACGGCAAACGATACCATTGTTGCGCGCCTCGACGCGCCCGCCGGCAAGACGGTGATGACGACTGCGGGCGCTTCCGAACCACGCCTCGTGCGGCAGATGAGTCACGGAAGGCGCTTGAACAGGCGCCCGATCAGCGCGAAAGACCACGCGGAAACGTTGCTCGATGTGAGGACCGGCCGCACTGTGGCATTTGTGATGGACGATCCGCTGTTGTATGGTGCTAAAGCCAGGGAGGCGGATGCGTGCAGCCAGTTTGCATCGTCTGCGCAACGAGGAGACGTGCAGTGACGGGAACGGGAATCAAGAAGGTCGCGCTGGTGACGGGCGCGGGCAGCGGGATCGGCCGCGCGTGCGCGCTCAAGATGATCGAGCACGGCTATAGCGTCGTGCTGGCAGGCCGTCGGCAGGCGCCGCTCGACGCGCTCGTGCAGCAGGCGCAGCAGCTCGGCGGCGACGCCCTCGCCGTGGCGTGCGACGTCACGGACGCCGACAGCGTCGCCGCCTTGTTCGACACGATCCGCGCACGGCGCGGCCGGCTCGACGTGCTGTTCAACAACGCCGGCCGTAACGGTCCGCCCGTCGAGATCGATGAACTCGCGATCGACGAATGGCGCTCGGTGGTCGACACCAATCTCACCGGCGTGTTCCTGTGCACGCGCGCGGCCTTCGGTCTGATGAAAACGCAGAGCCCGCGTGGCGGGCGCATCATCAACAACGGCTCGATCTCGGCGCATGCGCCGCGGCCGCACAGCATTGCCTACACGGCGACCAAGCACGCCATTACCGGCCTCACGAAAGCCGTGTCGCTCGACGGCCGCAAATACGACATCGTGTGCGGGCAGATCGACATCGGCAATGCGGCGACCGAGATGGCCGAACGCATGGCGCGTGGCGTGCCGCAGGCCAACGGCGAGATCGCGGTCGAGCCGCTGATGGACGTTCAGCATGTGGCCGACGCCGTGCTGCACATGGCCGAACTGCCGCTCGCGGCGAACGTGCAGTTCATGACGATCATGGCGAGCAAGATGCCGTTCGTCGGCCGGGGTTGATGGACGGAGCGCGCACAGCAAGCCGCGCGGGATCAACTTATACTGGGCGCTTTCCGCCTTGATGGAAGCGCTTCGCCGTGCCCCGAGACACGCCTGAGGACGACCGGGAGGACGACCCGCAGCCGGTGCCGCCCGTGCCGCCCGATCTCGACGATTGTTGTCATAGCGGCTGCAATCCGTGTGTGTTCGATCGCTACGACGAAGCGCTCGAGCGGTATCGAACCGCGCTCGCCGAGTGGCAGGCGCGGCAGCCGCAGCGGCAAGCGCAGCACATGACGGCGGCGCGGCGCAGCAAGCCGCGCACGCGCCGTTGAACGGCGTTCGAGGTTTCGCCTCGAGGCCGCAGCCCTTTAACCTGTCCCGTCATGACCGATCTTCAGTCCGCGCCTCTCGAACCGCTCAATGAATCGCACACGCTCGACGACCTGCATCGCTTCGTGCAGCGTTATCCGCGGCTGTTCGTGCTGACCGGCGCGGGCATCAGCACCGACTCCGGCATTCCGGGCTATCGCGACGACAATGGCGAATGGAAACGCTCGCCGCCCATCACGCTGCAGGAGTTTCTCGGCACGCCCGCCATGCGGCAGCGCTACTGGGCGCGCAGCATGGTCGGCTGGCCGGTGGTCGCGCACGCCGAGCCCAACGCCGCGCATACCGCGCTCGCCCGGCTCGAAGCGGCCGGCCACGTGCCGACGCTGGTGACGCAGAACGTCGATGGCCTGCATCAGCGGGCGGGCAGCCGCGAGGTGATCGAACTGCATGGCGGCATCGACGGCGTGACGTGTCTGGACTGCGGCACGCAGCACGCGCGCGCCTCCATCCAGCAGACCCTCGAAGCGGACAATCCCGCGCTCCTGAGCGTGACGGCCGAAACCGCCGCGGATGGCGACGCGCATCTCGAGTGGCACGACCTTGGCGGGTTCCGCATTCCGGCGTGCCCGAACTGCGGCGGCTTGCTCAAGCCCGCCGTGGTGTTCTTCGGCGAAAGCGTGCCGAAGGAGCGCGTGGAGGCGGCCTCGCACGCGCTCGACGCGGCTGACGCGGTGCTGGTGGTCGGCTCGTCGCTGATGGTCTATTCCGGCTACCGCTTTTGCGTGTGGGCGCACAAGCAGCGCAAGCCGGTGGTGGCGATCAACCGCGGGCGCACGCGCGCGGATCCGCTGCTGTCGCTGAAGATCGCGGCGCCGTGCGCCGCTACGCTGACGGCGCTGGCCGGCCGGCTGGCGCCGGGTTGAACGGGCGGCTCCGGCAAGCAACGCACCTCGAAAGGGAATGCCCATGGTGACGACGATCGCACAGCTCGAAGCCCTCTACGGTCAGCCGCACGAGCGCGCCGTGCGCAAAGAGATTTCCCACATCAACGAGGACTATCGCGCGTTCATCGAAGTCGCGCCGTTCGCCGTGCTCGCCACCGCCGGCCCGGCAGGCCTCGACTGTTCGCCGCGCGGCGACGCGCCGGGTTTCGTGCGAATCGTCGACGAACGCACGCTCGCGTTGCCGGACCGGATCGGCAACAACCGCCTCGACAGTCTGCGCAACATCATCGCCGAGCCGCGGCTGGCGCTGCTCTTCATCATCCCCGGCGTGGGCGAAACCTTGCGCGTGAACGGGCGCGGCCGCATTACCGACGAACCGCAATGGCTGGACAGTTTCGCCGTCGAAGGTAAACTGCCGCGCACCGTGCTGCTGATCGACGTCGACAGCGTCTACTTTCATTGCTCGAAAGCGCTGGTGCGCTCGAAGCTGTGGGATCCGGCGCATTACGTCGAGCGGTCCCGTCTGCCGAGCGCGGGCGAGATTCACCGGCGAATCAACGGCACGCAGTTCGATGCCGCCACTTACGACCGCGAGCTCGCCGAGCGCGTGCGCACGGCCCTGTACTGAAATCCAAGCTGACCATGACAGATTCTCAACCGGCGTTGCGGCAACGTTCGCCATCCGCGGAACGCAACCGTGAACCGATTCTTGCCGTGTTGCGTGAAGCGTTGCCGGCCACCGGCCGCGTGCTCGAGATTGCGAGCGGCACGGGCCAGCACGCTGTCTGCTTTGCGCGCGCGATGCCGGGACTCGACTGGCAGCCGAGCGATGCCGATGCCGCCGCGCGCGAGTCGATCGCCGCGTGGATCGCGCACGAAGGGCTCGCGAACGTGCGCGCGCCGCTCGCGCTCGACGTGCATCAGCCGGACTGGGGCGTGGATGCGCTCGACGCCGTGGTGTGCATCAACATGATTCACATCTCGCCGTGGAGCGCGACGCAGGCGCTGTTCGCCGGTGCGAGCCGCCGTCTCGCCGATGGCGGTGTGCTCTATCTCTACGGTCCTTACAAACGCGGCGGCGCGCATACTTCGCCGAGCAACGATGCGTTCGATCAGCGGTTGCGCGGCCGCGACCCGGCGTGGGGCGTGCGCGACATGGAGACCGTGGTGGCGTTGGGCGCGTCGGTCGGGCTGGCGTGCGACGAGCCGGTCGCCATGCCGGCCAACAATTTCAGTCTGGTGTTCAGGAAACGCACGGCTGCGGCGCAGGTCTGACAGTCGTCCGACGCAATGAACGGCGCCGCCCGCTGTCTGCCGGCGAGCGGCAAGCCGGCATTTCTTTTATTCTTTCACCCTCGACGTCCCGCCGACGTTCCTTCCGGCGCGGCGTCACGACATTTTTGGACTCTGGAGAATTCACATGGGCAAACAGGCAATCGGCGTGGTGGGGCTGGCGGTCATGGGCCGCAATCTGGCGCTCAACATCGAGAGCCGCGGCCACGCGGTGTCGGTGTACAACCGTAGCCGCGAGAAAACCGACGAACTCGTCGCCGAATATCCGGACAGAAAACTGGTGCCGGCCTTCACGCTGGAAGAATTCGTGGAGTCGCTGGAAAAGCCGCGCCGCATTCTGCTGATGGTCAAGGCGGGCGAAGGCACGGATGCGACCATCAACCAGCTCAAACCGCTGCTGGACAAAGGCGACATTCTGATCGACGGCGGCAACACGCATTTCACCGACACCATCCGGCGCAACCAGGATCTCGCTAAGTCCGGCCTGCATTTCATCGGCACGGGCGTCTCGGGTGGCGAAGAGGGCGCGTTGAAAGGTCCGTCGATCATGCCGGGCGGCCAGCGCGACGCCTATGATCTCGTGGCCCCGATCCTCACCGAAATCGCCGCCAAGGCGCCGGACGGCGAGCCGTGCGTCGCGTACATGGGACCGGACGGCGCGGGCCACTTCGTGAAGATGGTGCACAACGGCATCGAATACGGCGACATGCAGCTGATCGCGGAGAGCTACGCGGTGCTCAAGCAGGTCGTCGGGCTCTCGAACGAAGAACTCGGCAAGGTCTACACCGAGTGGAATCAGGGCGAACTCGACAGCTATCTGATCGAAATCACCTCGAAGATTTTCAGCAAGAAAGACGAAGAGACCGGCAAGGATCTGGTCGACGTGATCCTCGATCGCGCCGCGCAGAAGGGCACCGGCAAGTGGACCAGCCAGAACGCTCTCGACCTCGGCGCGCCGCTGCCACTGATTACCGAAGCCGTGTTCGCGCGCGTGCTGTCGTCGCTGAAAGACCAGCGGGTGGCCGCGAGCAAGGTGCTCGAAGGGCCGGCGGCCAAGCCGCTCGGTGCGGAGCGCGACGCCTTCGTCGAGTCGGTGCGCCGCGCGCTGTATTTCAGCAAGGTGATTTCGTACGCGCAAGGCTTCGCGCAACTGCGCGCCGCGTCGCAAGAGTACAAGTGGGATCTGGATTTCGGCACGATCGCGAAGATCTTCCGCGCCGGCTGCATCATCCGCGCGCGCTTCCTGCAGAAGATCACGGACGCTTATACGAAGGACAAAGCGATCGCCAATCTGCTGCTCGATCCGTATTTCCGCGACATCGCGAAGAATTACCAGGCGGCGTTGCGCGAAGTCGTGATCGCGGCGATCAACGCGGGCGTGCCGGTGCCCGCGTTCGCGTCGGCAATCGCGTATTTCGACGCCTATCGTTCGGAACGCCTGCCGGCGAATCTGGTGCAGGCGCAGCGCGACTTCTTCGGCGCGCATACTTTCGAACGCGTCGACAAGCCGGGCAGCTTCCACGCGAACTGGAGCTGAGCGTTTGAATGGCGGCCCGGCGCGTCCTTGTGGCAAGGCGCGCCGGGCCGCCAGAGCGCTTTAAATTCGAGACAGAGAATTATTGCCGAAGGCTGCCGAGGAGGCGCGGCGGCCGGGCGATACGCCGTCTACTATTGCTAATTTTGAAATAGAGTTTCGTCGTTTTAGGGGTTTCCCCTAGGTGTCGACACTCCTAAACTTCTACTTAACCGCTGCGGGACACCAAGTCCCAAGCGCATTAAAACAAGTTCTGGAGGTTTACATCATGAAGTCCCTTATCTCTGCAGTTGTCGTTGCCGCCGCTCTGGTCGCTCCTGTCGCTTCGTTTGCTCAATCGAACCAGCCGGTGACGCGCGCTCAAGTCCGCGCTGAACTGGTTCAACTGGAAAAGGCCGGCTACAACCCGGTGGGCGATCACACCGATTACCCGTCCAATCTGCAGGCCGCCCAGGCTCGCGTCGATGCTCAAAACGGCACCGTTCAAGCCGTGAACAGCGGCTACGGCGCACCGATCGCCGGCAGCTCGCAAGCTGGCCGTCCGCTGAGCAGCAACGACCGTAACTCGGTCTACTTTGGCAACTGATTCACACGAAGTTGATGGATAAGCCGCCTTGCTGACAGGCGGCGCGCAAATGGAAACGCCGTCCGGATTGCCGGGCGGCGTTTGTCGTTTACGGTGCCGCACGGGGATCTAGTGCGGGTGACGGCGCACGGCCTTCAATGCGGGTGTTCAGCGAGTCGGTAGATGCGGAATCGCCTCGTTGCTGGTGAGATTGAGCTGGTGAATCTGCCGATGCGTTTTGTTCAGATGCGCCTGCGCGGCCACCCGTTGCGCTTCCAGTTGCGAAACGTCCTTGCGCACCTGATGTTGCCGGTTCGTCACCGCCTGCTCCTGCGCGCCGCGCCTTTGCAGTTCGCTGCGCAGCCGCTCCGCCTGCGCCTCGGAGCGCGCGATCATGCGCGCCAGCTGTTCGTTCTGCGCCTCCAGTTGGGCGCGGCGTGTCTCGCCGTCCGAAAGGCGCGTCGCCTGTTCCTCGAAATGATGAAAGGCGGCTTCGGCGGCTTCGAGATCGGCGGCTTTCAGCGCGCGCCACAGCGAGCCGTCCTGATACAGGGCGACGTAGTACGCCAGTTCCTTCGCGTGAAACAGCAGGCTGACCGAATAGGCGAAGCTGCGGAAGACGCGAAACGGCGTCAGCGCTTCTTCGTCGGCGAGCCAGTCGACTTCGGCGGTGTCGGCGATCTGCACACCGCGCACGCTGACCTGCGACGGCACCACGGGCACCGGCCGCAAGGCCGTCACTGGCCGGGCCGGCCTCGGCGGCGAGGATGGCGCCGCGGCGTCCGCGCCAGCGGCGTCGGCTGCCGCGGCGAGCGCGGCCTCTTGCTTGTCGTCGGGCGATGCAGGTCCGCGGGCGCTGGTTCGCGTGTCGTGCACCAGATGCGAGGGGCCCGCCAGCACGCTGCGGCGGTTCAGGAGACTTTTCACGGCGGTCCTCCGGTTGAGTCGCCCGAAAGCTGCAAACGGCGCCGACAGTGATGCATGCCGGTTAGTCTGGCAGGCCGAGCGGTGAGCGAAGCGTGGCGGACTAACCGGCGCCGGTGAACGGGCGCCGGGGTGCGCGGCAATGCGGGGTAGCTGGGCGCGAACGCCCGATGTGTCTAATGCAGCGGGCGATGCCGGCGGCCTATTTCATCGAACAACGCGCGGCTGGGTTCGAGGGCCAGCAGCCAGGATTCGTCGTAGCCGCTCAGATTGTCGAGCGCCTCGCGCAGGCGCTCGATCGCCACGGCGGGAATCTCGACGCTCGCTTCCACGCCGCTCGACAATCCCGCAATGCTCGCCAGTTGCACCAGCGCGTCGGCGGCTTCGGCCACGTCGGCGGCGAATACCAGGTGGGTGTTCAAAAGTTCGACCAGACCCGGCGACGCCGCAATATCGTCGACGTTGAGTTGCACGGCCAGAAAAGTGGCTTTGTTCATCCTCAACTCCCTAGCAGATTCAGACGTTTTTGCTTGCGGTGCGCCGCGACAGCAAGACTGAGTATAGGCCAGGGCTCGAATGATTCAATAATCACACGAATCGGTTCGTACTGCCCGGGGGCGGCGAACAGGCCGGCCGCCACGCCTATAATGAGGCCTGCCAGCGCGCGGCGCGCGCCATTTCATGGCGGCCCGCCATGGCCCACGGGCCGTGACTGGCGGCGTTGTCCCTTCTCAACCGGCTGGTGACCATGAAGATCATTCGCAGCAAGGATTTCACCGCGACGCGCGCCTGGGGCGCGCTCGATATCGCCAACATGGGCGGCATTACGACGCGCCTGCATTGGACCGATCAGCCCTATAAGTGGCATGTCAACGACGGCGAGGAAGTGTTCGCAGTGCTCGATGGCCGCGTCGAGATGCGCTATCGGGAGAACGGTGTCGAGCAGTCCGCCGTGCTGGAAACGGGCGACGTGTTCTACGCCGCGCTCGGCACCGAGCATGTGGCGCATCCGCTCGGCGCGGCGCGCATTCTGGTGGTCGAGTCGGAGGGCAGCGTCTGAAGGTTGGCGGAAAGCGCTGTGCCGCGCGGGCGCGGTGGTCGTCGCGTGCGGCGGCATAATGGATAAGCGTGGGATCGCCGTGTTACCACGCTTGCGCGACGTGCGGCACGGCAAATGCTTGGCCATCGATTGAATCCGATTGATTGATAAAAACGTCGAGGAAAATCACATGAGAAGACCATGGCAATTGGCGGGGACTCGGTGGCTGACAGCGGCCGCGCTCGGCGTGATGTTCAGCGGCTGCACGACGATGCCTTGGGAAAGCACGCCGTTTTACAGCAGCACGCCGTCCCGGCCGACTACCCTCAGCACGGTTCCTGTTCCTGCCGGTTTTTACCGGGTCAATCCGGGTGACACGATCGCCGGGATTGCGTCGGCTTACGGACACAAACCTCAGGAAATCGCGGCGTGGAACGGCCTCGCGGCCAACGCGGCGGTCACCCCGGGGCAAGTGCTGCGGGTGTCTCCGCCGATGGCCTCGGGCAGTGTGGTGACGCCGCCGGTCGCGGTCGCGCCGACTGGTCCCGCCACGGCGCCGGGTGCGCCCACGGCTTCCGCCGCTCCGCAGCAAGGCGTGTTGCAATGGCCGCTGCGTGGGCCGGTGCTGAAAGCCTTCGCGCCGGGCAGGTCGAACGGCATCGTGATCGGCGGACGCCCGGGCGATCCGGTCAAGGCCGCCGCCACCGGCCGCGTGGTCTATGCGGGCTCGGGTATCGAGGCGTACGGCCCGCTCATCATCATCAAACACGACGACTCGTTGATCACCGCCTACGGGCAGAACAGCACGCTGCTGGTCAAGGAGGGCGACGCGGTCGCGCAGGGGCAGACCATCGGCGAAGTCGGGGTGGACAGCCGCGGTGTGGCGTCGATCCAGTTCGAGGTGCGTCAGAACGGCCAGCCGGTCGACCCGCTCGCGTGGCTGCCGAAGCCGGGCGGCTGACGCTTTTTATCGCGCGATTTCAGCGTTGCGTTAATTGAATATACTGTGTGGCTAATTGCCCGCGGCGCGGGTCGCGCGTCGATACCGACGCAGCGGCGCGACGGCCGTCCGACGCGGGTTGTCATTCTTAGACGCACAGGGACACACCATGATCGATTTGCGCAGCGATACCGTAACCCGTCCGAGCCCGGCGATGCTCGCGGCCATGTCGGCCGCCGAAGTGGGCGATGACGTCTGGGGCGACGACCCCACCGTGCTGCGTCTGCAGGCCGCGGTCGCCGAACGGTCGGGCAAGGAGGCGGGGCTGTTCTTCCCGAGCGGGACGCAAAGCAATCTGGCCGCGTTGATGGCGCACTGCGCGCGCGGCGACGAATACATCGTCGGCCAGTTGGCTCACACCTACAAGTACGAGGGCGGCGGCGCGGCGGTGCTCGGCAGCATCCAGCCGCAGCCGCTCGACAATGCCGCGGACGGCTCCATCCCGCTCGACAGGATCGCCGCCGCGATCAAGCCCATCGACAATCATTTCGCGCGCACGCGGCTGCTGGCGCTGGAAAACACGATCGGCGGCAAGGTGCTGCCGGCCGCTTATGTCGCCGAGGCGGTGCAGCTGGCGCGCCAGCGCGGGTTGTCCGTTCACCTCGACGGCGCGCGCGTCTACAACGCGGCCGTCGCTTCGGGCAAGCCGGTCGCGGCATTGTGCGAGCCGTTCGATTCGATCTCGATCTGTTTTTCGAAGGGACTGGGCGCGCCGGTCGGCTCCGTGCTGGTCGGCAGCCAGGCGCTGATCGACGTGGCGCACCGCTGGCGCAAGGTGCTGGGCGGCGGCATGCGTCAGGCCGGCATTCTGGCGGCGGCTTGCCTCTACGCGCTGGATCACAACGTCGAGCGTCTCGCCGACGACCACGCGCACGCCGCGCATCTGGCAGCGGGCCTCGAGGGCATCGAGCACGTAAAGGTGCAGTCGGTCGCCACCAACATGGTGTTCGCGCAATTTCCGCAGCAGCACTGCGCGCCGCTCGAAGCGTGGCTGAAGGAGCGCGGGATTCTCACGCAGATGCTGTATGCGTCGCGATTCGTGACGCATAAGGATGTGTCGCGGGCGGATATCGATACGTTTATCGCCGCGGTGAAGGCGTATTTCGCGGCGCGGTGAGTGGTTGGCGAGGTCGCGCGCGGTTCGATGATGTCGCGTCCGGAGGCCGCAACGCAGCGTAGTCATGCGGGGCCGCCGGGAAAGCGGTGATCCAGCGCAGAGAAGCAACGCCGTGAAGAAAGCGGTAACGCAACGAGCAAGCGAGCGGAGCAAAGCGACAAAAGCAAAGCTGCAAAAGCAAAGCGGACGCACTGTCACCCCAGCGCGTCCGCTTCTTTCATTTCATCGCCGCTTTCGCATGCACGCCCGACCGATGCGACGGCGCCAGCAAGCGCAATCCGCTCGCAAGGCTCGCCGCGCCGGCGAAGAAAGCACCGGTGCCAAGCGCCAGCGTCGGCCCATGCCGGCCGGCAATTCCGAAGCTCAACGCGACGAGCGCCGCGCCGGTGGTCTGGCCAAGCAGCCGCGCGGTCGCGACGATGCCGCTGGCGCCCCCGCTGCGCTCGGGCGGCGCGCTCGCCATCAAGGCTTTCAGATTCGGCGACTGGAAGAAGCCGAAGCCCGCGCCGCAGATCGCCATGCGAATGCCGATATCGAGAACGTGCGGATGAACCGGCAGCAGCGCGAGCGACGCCATCCCCGCCGACATCACCGCGAGACCGATCGCGCCGAGCAACCCCGGCGGATAGCGGTCGGACAGATTGCCCGCCAGCGGCGCGGCGAGCGCCACCACCACCGGCCACGGCGTCATCAGAAAGCCGGTTTCGACCTGACTGCGATGCAGCACGTCCTCAAAGTAGAACGGCAGCGAGACGAATGCCAGTCCCTGTGCGGCGAACGAGCAAACCGCCGTTACCGCCGACAGCGCGAACACCGGTCGCTTGAACAGATCGACAGGGAGCATCGGCGCGGGGTGGCCGGCTTCGCGGCGAATCAGCAGCAGCCCGAACACCACCGCGATCGCGGCCGCGCCCAGCACCAGTTGCGTCGAGGCACGCTGGGCCGCCTCGCCGAGCGCGAAGATCAGCGCGGCGAAGGTGATGACGTTCAGCAGCGCCGCAATCGGATCGAAGTTGTGCTTGCCGCGTCCGGTGTGGGGCAACGCCGGCCAGGCGAAGCCCAATGCCAGCAGGCCGAGCGGCACGTTGACCGCGAACAGCCACGGCCATGCGGCGACGGACAGAATCAGCGACGCCACCGTCGGCCCGACTGCGAACGACACGCCGACGATCAGCGCGTTGGTGCCGAGACCGCGTCCGAGCCGGTGCGGCGGATACAGATGGCGGATCAGCGCGGTATTCACGCTCATGATCGCGCTCGCGCCAAGGCCCTGCAGGACGCGCGCGGCGGCCAGCAGCGGCAGCGTCGGCGCCATCGAGCATGCCAGCGACGCCAGCGTGAAAAGCGCGATGCCGCTGATATAGATCCGCCGGTGCCCGACGATATCGCCGAGTGCGGCGAGCGGCAACAGGGTCGCGACCATCGCGAGCTGATACGCGTTGATGATCCACACCGACGCCGCGGGCGCCGCATGCAGGTCAGCGGCAATCGCGGGCAACGCGGTATTGGCGATGGCGGTATCGAGCGTGGCGAGCGCGACGGCGAGCATGATCGCGGCCATCGCGCGGCGGTTGGCGGCGGACATCGGGGCGTCCGCGGGGAAGGGGTGGGCGGCGGTCGCGCTGGGTTTGTCGGACAAGGCGTGGCTCGTCGGGTTAGGCATGCCGATGCGCCGCACGAGGCGAGGAGCGCGGCGCGCGAGCGGCAGGGGTTGCGTGGCGCTGGCGCGCACGGCCTGAATCCAGCGTCTGAAGCCGTTCAGGAGGGGTGCGCGGGCGAATGTAGCGATTGTTACAGAGACGCGGAAATCGTGCTGGCGACGCTCGCGGGGAAAACATTGGTTTCGCAATGGCTAATGCAACTAACGGCCCAGCCCGCGTCGCCTCTGCGAATTGGCCTATGCCATCGCCATGACTTGGCATGACGGCATAATCGCCTGCAGACGAGGCGCTTCGATTTGACCACGGACCGAATCCGTCGGCTTATTCATCCGCGCGTCACTGGCGAAAAAAATAATGGCAGTGCGTTTCACGCAGTCGACATCGGGCATTCGCAATCGTTTGCCTGTTTTGCGCAGCCGATGCACGCGCGCAGTGCCATGCGCGTGCGGCTTGCACCTGCCGTGTGCGGAAAAACGGCGCGCCGCCGTGTGTCGGCGGGCATGGCATGTGCGTGGGCAAGCGCTCGCGCTCGCCGGTGCCCGGTGGCCGTAAAATGTCCTACTCTGTTTCTTAACCCGCCTGACCGGCACGCGCCTCCCGTCCGTCATCTGTGCGGTTCGCGTATGCCGCGTCGCACTTTCCCCGGAGGCTTCGATGACAGCCGTCGATCTGGAATTCGACCAGCTCAACAGTACCGTCGACGCGCTACGGCGCTCAATTTCCAACCGCATGATGTATGGCGTCGGCAAGGACGCCGTCACCGCGCATCCGCACGACTGGCTGCACGCCGCGGCACTCGCCGTGCGCGACCGGCTGGTCGCGCGCTGGATGAAGACCACGCGCCTGCAATACGAACAGGACGTCAAACGCGTCTACTACCTGTCGATGGAATTCCTGATCGGCCGGACCTTTACGAACGCCTTGCTGGCGCTGGGCATCCACGACCAGATGAAGGAAGCGCTGGCGAGTCTGGGCGTCGATATGGACGCCTTGACCGATATCGAGCCGGACGCCGCGCTCGGCAACGGCGGCCTTGGCCGGCTCGCGGCCTGCTTTCTGGATTCGATGGCGACGCTCGGCATTCCCGGGTTCGGCTATGGCATCCGTTATGAATACGGCATGTTCCGTCAGGAGATCGTCAACGGCGAGCAGGTCGAAGCGCCGGACTACTGGTTGCGCGCGGGCAATCCGTGGGAGTTTCCGCGGCCGGAAGTCACGTACATGGTTCATTTCGGCGGTCGCACGGTGCAGCGTGGCGAACAGGTCGAATGGATCGACACGGAGCACGTGAACGCCACCGCTTACGACACCGTCATTCCCGGTTACGACACGGACGCGACCAACACCCTGCGCCTGTGGTCGGCGCGCGCGACCGAAGAACTCGATCTGGGCGCGTTCAATCGCGGCGACTACCGCAACGCGGTCGACACGAAGAACATGTCGGAGAACGTCTCGCGCCTGCTGTACCCCGACGACTCGACACCGGCCGGCCGCGAGCTGCGTCTGCGTCAGGAGTACTTCTTCGTTTCGGCGACCATGCAGGATCTGATTCGCCGCTATCAGCGCACGCACAGCACGTTCGGGCGCTTCTCCGAAAAGGTGGCGGTGCATCTGAACGATACGCACCCCGTGCTGGCCATTCCCGAACTGATGCGTTTGCTGGTGGACGTCCACCATCTGCATTGGGACAAGGCGTGGAAGCATGTCACGCAGATCTTCTCGTACACGAACCACACGTTGATGCCCGAAGCGCTCGAAACGTGGGATGTCGAGATGCTTTCGCGCCTGTTGCCGCGGCACCTCGAGATCATCTTCGAGATCAACGCGCAGTTCCTCAAGCACGTCAGCGAGCACTCGGGTCATGACGGCGAGATGATTCGCCGCATTTCGCTCGTCGACGAATATGGGCAGCGGCGCGTGCGGATGGCGTATCTGGCGATCGTCGCGAGCCAGAAGGTGAACGGCGTGTCGAAGCTGCATTCGCAATTGATGACCCGCGACATCTTCGCCGACTTCGCGCGCATCTATCCGGACCGCTTCACCAATGTGACCAACGGCATCACGCCGCGCCGCTGGCTCGCCCAGGCGAGCCCGTCGCTGTCGTCGCTGATCGACCAGCAGATCGGCAAGCACTGGCGCACCAATCTGTTCGAACTGGAGCAGCTGCGCAACCTGCGTAACGACAGCGGCTTTGTCGAAGCCTTTCGCGAAGCGAAGCGGCAGAACAAACTGCGGCTCGTGCACCGCCTTGCGCATCACACCAAGCTGCGTTTCGATCCGGATGCGCTCTTCGATCTGCAGGTCAAGCGTATTCACGAGTACAAGCGGCAACTGCTCAATGTGCTGCACGTGATCGTGCGCTATAACCAGATTCGCGCGAATCCCGAACGCGACTGGGTGCCTCGCGTGGTGCTGTTCGCCGGCAAGGCCGCGTCCGCGTACCGGATGGCCAAGACGATCATCAAGCTGATCGGCGACGTCAGTGAGAAGGTCAATCACGATCCGCTGATCGGCGACCGGCTGAAAGTGGTGTTCGTGCCGAACTACGGCGTCAGCGTGGCAGAACTGATCATTCCTGCGGCCGATCTGTCGGAGCAGATTTCGATGGCCGGCACGGAAGCATCGGGCACCGGCAACATGAAGCTCGCGCTCAATGGCGCGTTGACCATCGGCACGATGGACGGCGCGAACATCGAGATCTGCGACGCGGTGGGACGCGAGAACATCTTCATCTTCGGCCATACTGCCGACGAGGTGGACAACCTGCGCGCCACCGGCTACCGGCCACGGCAGATCTACGAAGAGAATCCCGAACTGCGCATGGCGCTCGACCAGATCCGCACGGGCTTCTTCTCGCCGGACGATCCGCTGCGCTTCTCGGATATTTTCCACACGCTGGTCGACTGGGGCGATCACTACATGGTGCTGGCCGATTTCGCCGCGTTTGCGAAGGCGCAGGACGAGGTGGACGCGCGCTTCGTCGACAAGCGCGCATGGACCGAAAGCGCGATCGAGAACGTGGCGGGCATGGGGCAGTTTTCGTCGGATCGCACCATCGGCGAATATGCACGCAACATCTGGCATGTGAGTCCGCTGGAAATTGGATAGCAAATAGCGGACGGATTGCCCTCGTTGCAGTACGGACGCGGAAGGGCCGCGCGATTGCGTCGCGCGGCCGTTTTCATTCTCGCCTGTTGTCGCGGTCGCGGCCGCCGCGACTATTGCGCGAGTTTTTCAACCTCGCGCGCGGCACGCAGGCCCAACTGGCCGTGCGGGAAGTCGAACAGCACGTCGATATTCTGCATGCCCATCAGGCCGATCACGATGCGCTCGGCGCCCGGTCTGGCCTTCACGATCGTCACCTGCGCGCCCTCATAGCGATGCACCCATTTCCCCGAGCCAACCGCCACGTTGTAGTTGCCCTGATTGAGCACCTTGCCGATGTCGTCGTCGCCAGTCCAGTTCGGCGCCTTGTCCATTTCGATGCGGATCATGTCACTGCTGGCCGTGGCGAACACCAGCGGCGCGCAAAAGGTCATCTTGTCACCCACGTTGACGCAACCTCTCGGCCATTGCGCGGTGCCGTCCGCGAGTACGGTCATCGGCACCATCGCGTAGTCCTTCGTGAGCGCGCTCGACGGACTCAGCACCAGGAAGGGCTTCGCGAAGTTCGCGTGCACCAGATAGCGCTGGCCGATGTTGCCGGGCAAAGCACGCAGCGGTTGCGTGCAGCACGTGTCGTCCGGTTGCGCGGCGCCCACGCCGAAAAGCCCCGAAAAGGCCCAGCCGAATTCAGCGGTATAGCCGTCCATGCCCACGCAGCGGCGGGAGGTGGACTGGCAGTTCACCACGTCGACGGCTTGCGCGTCGATCTGTGCCGGCTTCGTCCCGGCAATGCTCAGCGGCAATTTCACGGCCGCGCCGGAGACTTGAGCGCCGTTCGTCAACGGCAGCGAACTGACCGGCCCGGCGTTCGGATAACCGCTGCCTGGCAGGACCGACTTCAGCACGCGCACGCCTTGCGTGCCCGTGTCGAGTGCGACATAGACCGCCTTGCCGTCGAGTTGAATCGGCAGTCCGAGGCGCGCCTGATCCTTGTCGGCGCGCTCCACTTGCAGCGGAATCAGCAGGCCGTCATTGCCGCCGTTGATCAGGGAGGCGGCCGGCGCGGGCGGCGTGGGCGTGGGGAAGGTAACGGCGCAGCCGCTTAGCGCAACGAGCGCACCAGTGACGACGAGTGCGGCCGCGCCGAACCGGCGCCCGCTGAGACGCAAATGCCGGCGCGCGGCGCCGGAAGACGACAGGAACATAGATCACGCTTTGCAAAAAGGCGGTCCCTGGTGAAGGCGAGGCATCGCGAGCCGCGAGGCGGATAGTTCGCCGGCGCAATCTCACGGGATTGCGCCGGCGTGGACCGTGAAACCGCGACGCTCGCAGGCCTGCCGAAGGGAACACGCAATAACAGGAGCGGCGACTCTACATGGCCGCTCGAGTGCAATTGCAAAGATGTGTGAAGGTTTGCATGCGCGTGCCAGCCGGCGCGTGCAAGTCTCGATCGACGTCAATGTTCGCGCGGACGGCGGATCACGGTTGCCCGTGCGCGGCCGAGCGTAGCGTGATCGAGCGCGGCGGTCAGCAGGCCGATCACGTCGTCGAGGCTGCGCGAAGTCACTTCCACACGAAACGTCACGCGCTCGCGTTGCTGATCGATGGTGACGACATAGAGACGCAGATCTTCGCCGAGCGCGGCGTGCAGCGCGCGCCGTCCGTTGGCCGACGAGGTGCCGGGCACGGTGACGTCGATAATGACGAGCGGCACGACGACATGCGTGCGGCGTGCCATACGTGCCATACGAGGCGTGCGCGAGTTGCGCGTGACGGGGAGATCGGACGTTGCGACGGAAGTGAGCATCATGATTGCGCCGACCGGGCGGCCGGCGCGCGTTGTTGACACCAGACCACTCTAACGATGCACACCTCAAGGACGCGCAAAAGCTGCTGCGCGGCGAATCAAATTTGTGTTAACGCCCGGGCGGCAACTTGACGCATCCTATGCCACGAGCCACGAGCCACGAGCCACGAGCCACGAGCCACGAGCCACGAGCCACGAGCCACGAGCCACGAGCCACGAGCCACGAGCCACGAGCCACGAGCCACGAGCGCCCTGGCCGAGCGCGGGATCAGACCTTCGGCGCCGCGGCCGCGCTCTTCGCCTCGTTCACGGCCGCGCCCACGCGTTCGACGAATTCGCGATCGGTGCTCATCAGCGCCTCGCGCTCGCCATTCGCGGTTTGCACCATCAGACGATGGGTAACGTCCTGGGTCGCCCAGGTGAGCCAGCCGACCACGGCCAGCATCGTGCCGCAAACCATGCCCACCGGCGAGCGCAATATCGCGCCGGCAATCGCGCCGGCGACACCGACGAGCGAAATCGCGACTGGCAAGACCTTGTTCTTCTGCACGGTGACGACCTGCACGCTCACGATGTCGCGCAGCGGAAAGACCTGGCCGGCGGACGAGAGCGCATTGCGCGTGACCGACACGCCACGATCATTGAAAGGGGTTTCCATCGAGTCCAGTTCAAGCGGTAGCAAAGGGCGCAGCGTACCAGACTTCAGATTCCTGAAGTTGCCGGAATTCTTGACCTCCGTCAGGCCAGACGGTGCTGCCGCAAGATCCTGAAAGAATCCGCCGCGCCCGGCGCTTTACGCCAGTGCGGCGATACGCGCGCCGAGCCAGCCACGCAGCGCGGCGACTTCTTCGCCACACACGGAATGCTCCATCGCATACGCATGCCACTCGACCTTGCTGCCCTGCGCGAGCGCGAAGTCGCGCGCGGCCTCGCCGAGCTGGATCGGCAAGACCTCGTCGTACTCGCCGTGCGCGGCAAAGATCGGCGTGCCGTGGTTCGCGGGCGCGAGGCGGCGCTCGACGAAAGCTCTCGAGGGCAGGTAACCGGACATGACGACCAACCCGCCAAGCGTCGCCGCGTGGGTGAGCCCCGCTGTGTACGTCATCGCGCCGCCTTGCGAGAACCCCGCAAGGAATATCTTCGAGCTCGGAATGCCGCGCGCGTTCTGCCCGGCGATCAGTTGTCTCACGGTCGCGCACGACGCTTCGATGCCCGCCTCGTCGACCTGCCGGTCGATCGACTGGAATGAGCGGATGTCGTACCACGCGCGCATCACGTAACCGCCGTTCGCGGTCACGGCCATCTCGGGCGCGTTGGGAAACACGAAACGCACGGCGGGTCCGTTGGCGAGGCGCAGTTCCGGAACCAGCGGCACAAAGTCGTTGGCGTCGGCGCCGAGACCGTGCAGCAGGATCACGGCGAATTCAGGATTCGGTGCGGTTTCGATTTCGATGGTCTGCGGCGTGGTGGTCATGGCGTACTACTCCCTGGCGTCGGCATGGTCGGATGAGCGGGATCGAAACCAGCACGATACCGCATAGCGTACGAGCCAGATCAGCCGCGGCGCGAGTCTCGACGACACCCGCGCCGCGGCCGCGTGCCAAAGGCGTTACTGCAGACGTTGCTTGAGTTCGTTAGCCAGTTGCCGCGTGGCCGCTTTGGTCGGTGCATCCTCGGCCAGCGCGTTCAGCAAACCGAAGTCGTGAATCGTGCCGTCGTAACGGACGGTGGCCACTTCGTCACCGGCTGCGTCGAGCTTGCGTCCATACGCCTCGCCTTCGTCACGCAACACGTCGGACTCGGCGACCTGAATCAGCGCAGGCGGCAAGCCTTTCAACTGTTCCGTCGTAGCGCGCAGCGGCGACGCGTAGATCTCGTTGCGCTGCTTCGGATCTTTCGTGTAGGCGTCCCAGAACCACTTCATCATCGGCCGGGTCAGGAAGTGGCCCTGCTGGAACTGATTGTACGAACCGTCGTTGAAATTGTTGTCGGTGACGGGCCACATCAGTCCCTGGAAGCGGATCGCCGGGCCTTGCTTGTCTTTCGCCATCAGGCTCACCACCGCGGCCATGTTGCCGCCGACACTGTTGCCCACCACGGCGAGGCGATTGCCGTCGACGCCGATCTCGCCGCCGTGCGCGGCAACCCACTTCGTGGCGGCGTAAGCCTGATTGATCGCGACCGGATAGCGGGCCTCCGGCGAAGGTGTGTAGTTCACGAACACCGCCACGGCGCCCGACTGAACCACCAGATCACGCACCAGGCGCTCATGAGTCTGGAAGTCGCCGAGGATCCAGCCGCCGCCGTGGAAGAACATGAAGACGGGCAACGTCCCGCTCGCGCCGTGCGGACGGACGATGGTCAGCGGCACGCTGACGCCGTCCTGCTCGATGGTGCGGTTGGAGACGTCGATGCCCGACAGATCGACTTTCACGCCGTTCTGCGCATCGACCAGAATTTGCCGCGCCTGGGCGGGCGGCAAGGTATTGATCGCGGGGCCCTTGCCGCTGTTCAGCGCGTGCAGGAAACCGGACGTTACGCGGTCGGGCGTGGCTTGTGAAGCGGGGCTTGCCGCAAAAGCCGAACCGAAGGCGAAGGCAGAGGCCAGCAGCACGGGGACGAACTTGATCTTCATGATGAACTCCGGGTAACTCAATAGATTGGAAAAAGATTTCGGATCAGACGAGCGTGAGCGTGACGGCAATGTTGTTGCGCGTGGCGTTCGAGTACGGGCATACGATGTGCGCCTTGTCGACAAGCGCCTGCGCCGCGTCCTGGGCCATGCCCGGCAGCGAGATCTTCAACTCCACTTCGATGCCGAACCCGTTGGGAATCGCACCGATGCCGACGCTGCCCTCGACCGAGACGTCCGCGGGAATCGCGATCCGGTCGCGCGCCGCGACAAACTTCATCGCACCGACGAAACACGCGCTGTAGCCGGCCGCGAACAGTTGCTCCGGATTGGTGCCTTCGCCGCCGGCGCCGCCGAGTTGCTTCGGCGTGATCAGCTTCAGGTCGAGGTTGCCTTCGGGCACCACGGCGCGGCCGTCACGGCCTCCGGTTGCCTTGGCGTGAGCGCGGTACAGCACGTTGTCGATCCTGGTCATGGTCAACTCCTTGTTGGTGGGTATCTACTACTAGATAGATAAACGGCGGTTAAAAAAATGACGCGTAGCTCGCGCCGTCGATTGCGGACCGCAATCTATCTATCTATAGATAGATTGGCGGGTAAAAATAAAGAGGCGCGCGACCACCTCCGTGACAGCATTACTGCGATTTCTTCCACGATGCTTCCACATCTTCCAGCCGGGCCTTCGTGCCGAACAATCGGCTGGCCAGCACGCTGCCCTGATAAGCCGCGTACAGTGCGCGCGCGGCGGCCTCAGGCTTGCCGTTCACCGCCAGCGTGTGTTCCTGTGCGCCTTGCGCGAGGACTTGCGCCAGCCATTTTTCGTTGGCCTTGAAAAACGCCTGGATCGCCTCGCGAATGTTTTCCGGCAGCGACGCAATGTCCGACGCCAGCATGCCGCACAGACAGATCCGGTCGCCGTCGCCGAGCGTGCGGCCGAACAGCCGGGTGTACTTGCCGAGCTTCGTATTGGCCGGCAGCCTGGCATCGATAGCGTGCAGCGAGGCCAGCACTTCCTTGCTGTACTCGTTGACCGCCTCCAGCACCAGGTCGTCTTTCGAGGGGTAGTAGTAATGGATGCTCGAGGTCTTCACGCCGACCAGTTCGGACAGGTCGCGATAGCTGAAACCGTTATAGCCGCGCTGCATCATCAACGTGATGGCGTGCTCGAGAATCTGCTCGCGGACGGTCGGGTTCGTTTCCATGACTGAACTTTATCTACTACTAGATAGAGAGTCAAGACTTTTTTGCACGGGAAGAAGGGCGGCGCGGTGCTGCGGATCGCGGCGGGGTTCGCTGGTGTCGTCATCAAAGGAAAAGCGCCCCGCAGGGCGCTTTTCCAGACTCCGGATCCTGCAGGGAACTCGCGTTCCCCGCGGAGCGAAAGACTCGCTTAGAACTTGTGACGGATGCCGACGCGGAATGCCAGCTGATTGTCCGAACCCGTGCCCGAGGTATTGAAGTAGCTCGTGCTCGAACCGATCTGCGCCTGCAGATCCTGGCCCTTGTTGCGGCCGGAAGCGATCTGGTAGATACCCAGCGCATACACGTCCGTGCGCTTGCTCAGCGCGTAGTCGATGCTCAGGTCGGCCTGGTTCCAGTGGCCCGTGCTCGCGTCGCTCAGGTGCATGTACGTGTAGCCTGCGCCTGCGGTCAATGCCGGCGTGAACGCGTACTTCGCGCCTGCTTCGTACGCTGCGAACGTCGTCGAGCTACCCGAGATCGGTTCGAAGCGCGTGTTCGTGTACAACGCCCACAGCGTCGCCGCGCCGATCGAGTAACGGCCGCCCACGCCGAAGGTGCGCAGATCGCGGACGGTGCCCGTCGTCACGTTGGCGATGGCCGTCGAGAACGTCGGCGTGGCCTGACCCGGGAAGCGGATGTCCGTGTACGCCGCGCCAACGCCGAACGGGCCGTTCGCGTAGTTCACGCCGAAGCTGTAAGCGCGCGACGAACCCGCGACCGGCGCAGCGGCCGTGCCGGTTGCCGGTGCGCCGGCGAATGCGCCAGCCTGGTTCGAGAAGCCGTACATCGCGCCGAAGGTCAGGCCAGCGAAATTGGCGCTGCTGAACTTGACGGCGTTGTTGATGCGGCTCGACGTCAACTGGTCGACGTCGTTGATGTGGTAAGCGTAGTTACCCGCGACGGTCTGGCCGCCGGTCGAGTAGTAGCCGCCCAGATAGTCGGTCGAAAACGAATACTGGCGGCCGAACGTCAGCGAGCCAATGCCGTTCTGCGACAGGCCGACGAATGCCTGACGGCCGAACAGCGCGCCGCCCTGGCCCAGTGTGCCGTTGCCGCTGTTAAAACCGTTTTCCAACACGAACAGCGCCTTCAGGCCGCCACCCAGATCTTCCGTGCCGCGCAGGCCCCAACGGCTGCCTTGAGCGACGCCGTCGTCGTACTTGAAGAGGTTGTCGTGGCCCGTTGCGGTCTTCGAGTTGTTCACGTAGCTGATACCGGCGTCGATCAAGCCATACAGCGTGACACTGCTTTGTGCGTGAGCAGCGGAGGCGAAGACGGCGAGAGTAGCGGCGGTCAGTATTTTTTTGTTCAAGACTTTCTCCGATTAAAAATTAAGCGATCGCGACGCCGGGCTCTTTGGCCGGGTCGTGCGATGGCCCGAAATTTAAGGGAACGCAGAGTAAGGTATGTGACAGCTTTTCTTATTTGCGAAATCTGTCGCGCGGGCGCGACACTCACGTAGCCTCGCAAACTGAAATCGCGCAGGGCGCGCGTGCATAAGCTTTTTCTCCAGCGTGCATATAAGCGTGTGAAAAACGATTGGTTTTCGGCCGCCGCGGCCGCATGCGACGATGCGCGCCTACCAACACACTACAAGTAGGAAGACGCATGCAACGCCGGACAATGATCCAGAACCTGCTCGCCATCGCCGCCATTTCGCTGACGGCCACGTTCGCGCACGCGGACGACAAACAACTCAAGGTCGGCACGATGAGCGGCCCGGACGCGCAAATCTGGTCGGTCGTGACAAAAGTGGCGGCGCGCGAAGGTCTGAACCTCAAGGTCATTGAATTCAACGACTATGTGCAGCCGAACGCGGCGCTCGACGCGGGCGACCTCGATGCCAACGGTTTTCAGCATCAGCCGTTTCTCGACAGCCAGGTGAAGCAACGTGGCTACAAGATCGTCAACGTCGGCCTGACGTACGTGTCGCCGATGGCCTTCTATTCGAAGAAACTCAAGTCGCTCAAGGACTTGCCGGAAGGCGCGAAGGTCGGCATCCAGAACGACCCGTCCAACGGCAACCGCGCGCTGCTGCTCTTGCAGAAGTACGGTGTGATCAAGCTGAAGCCGGGCGTCGGCACGAACGGCGTGAACGCGACGCCGCTCGATGTCGCGGAAAATCCGAAGAAGATCAAGCTGGTGGAACTCGACGCCGCGCAATTGCCGCGTGCGCTCGGCGACCTCGACGCGGCGTCGATCAATACCGACTACGCCGTCAAGGCGGGCCTGCAGCCGACCAAAGACGCGATCGCGATCGAAGACCTCAAAGGCCCCTACGCGAATCTGATCGCGGTGCGCGAGCAGGACCGCAATCAGCCGTGGGTGAAGAAGCTGGTGGCGGCGTACGAATCGGATGAAGTGCGCAAGTACATCGACACGCAATTCAAAGGCGCGATCATTCCGGCTTTCTGAGCGGTTCTGACGCAACGCGCGTCAACGCAAAATCGCCCGCTGTTTTAGCGGGCGATTTGCGTTGCGGCTCGAGGTATTACGGACGTGGTACGGACGTGCCGCGCGCAGCGTGAGGTGCGCTGGCGCTGCCGTTCCGACGTGGCGCCCTAGTTGCTCAACAGCGAACCGCTGCGGAACGCCTTCGCGCCGGCAATGCGCGCGAATTCCAGGCCGGCCGTCGCAAAACGCGTCAGATGCCGCGCGTACAGTACGCCGGCCACGCTGCTCTTGAGCGTGACGACCTGCTCGGTCAGCGGATCGACGATATCGGCAATCTCATGACCGGCGTCGACCCAGGTGCCGACTTCGCAGCGATACACCAGCACGCCGCTGATCGGCGCGACGATCGGCTCGGCGCCGGCGAGCGGCGTGGCGGCGAATTCGAGCGGCGGCAACGCGGCGGCCTTGCCGTCGATCACGCCACGCGAGGTCAGGTATTCGATGATCGCTTGCGCATCGTGCTCGGCGTACTCGTACGACACTTCGCGCTGGCCGCGCAGTTCGATCGTGACCGAGATCGAGCCGTTCGGAATCGGGAAGCGGTCGCCGTAACGGCCGCGCAGATCCGACCAGCAGAAACTGTGGATTTCGTCGAACGGGTTGCCCACCGAATTGAGCGCGAGCAGCGATGCCTTGGCGTCCAGGTAGCAGGCGAGCGGCTCGACTTCCGGCCACAGATCCGGGTTCGTGTAGAGGTGCATCGCGGCTTCCCAGTCGCAGTGCAGATCGAGCACGATATCGGCGTCGTATGAGAGCTTTTGCAGCGCGAGGCGCTGCGATTCGAGTTCGGTCTGCGGGTTTTGCGCGTCGAGCGCCTCGCGCATGGCCGTGCGGATCGCCGTGCGGTTGGCGTCCACATTGTCGGTCAGGCGCGACTCGATCACCGGCTGCACCAGCGCCGACAGGTCGTGGAAATTGCGGTTGAAGTTCTGCGCCGTGTTGGTTTCGAAACGCCCGGTCAGATGGCCGAGAAAATGCTGGTTCAGGCCGATCGGATTGGCCACCGGCACGATCACGACTTCGCCGCGGATCTTGCCGGCCGCTTCCAGCGCCGCCAGCTTGCGGCGCAATGCCCACGACACCAGCATGCCGGGCAGCTCGTCGGCATGCAGCGACGACTGGATGTAGATCTTCTGGCCGCCGCCCGGACCGTAGTGGAAACTCGTCAGGTTGCGGGCGGTGCCGAGCGTCGGAGCAATCAGCGGATGGGTTTGGGTTTGCATGGTTTTCAAATCCGCGGCCAAGTGGGCGTGCCGCGCTATCTCGTTGATAACAGTGGGGAAACTTGCTGAATGGCCGGTCAGGCCCGGCCCGGCGGGCGCCGCCTCGCGGCCGCCTCGATCGCACGATCTTAGCCGATCTGACGCAGTGTGTGGTTTTATGCGGCGCCGCAAATGGAAACGGGCTCCGCGTGTGGCGGAGCCCGTTTGTGCGAACCGGCCAGCGCGCCGTCAGACACGCGGGGCCGTTTCAGCGGCCAACCTAGCCGCCGTACACGTCGAAGTCGAAGTACTTCTTCTCGAGCTTCTTGTACGTACCGTCCTTGATGATGTCGGCGATTGCCTTGTCGACCTTCGCCTTCAGGTCGGTATCTTCCTTGCGCATGCCGATGCCTGCGCCGTTGCCGAGGATCTTCGGATCGTCCAGGTTCTTGCCGACGAAGTCGAAGCCAGCGCCGCGCGGCGTCTTCAGGAAGCCGATTTCAGCTTGCACCGCGTCTTGCAGCGCTGCGTCCAGACGACCCGACAGCAAGTCGGCGTAGACCTGGTCCTGGTTCTGATACGGCACGACCTTCGTGCCCTTCGCTTCCCAGTACGTCTTCGCGTAGGTTTCCTGGATCGTGCCTTGTTCCACGCCAACCGTCTTGCCCTTGAGCGAGTCGGCCGTCGGCAGGATGCCCGAACCCTTCTTCGCCACGAGGCGGGTCGGGGTGTTGAACAGCTTGTTCGAGAAGGCGATCTGCTCGGCGCGTTGCGGCGTCATGGACATCGACGACAGCACGCCGTCGAACTTCTTCGCCTTCAGGGCCGGGATCATGCCGTCGAAGTCGTTTTCGACCCACACGCACTTGGCCTTCAGGCGCGCGCAGATTTCATTGCCGAGGTCGATATCGAAGCCAACGAGCTTGCCATCCGAGCCCTTCGACTCGAACGGGGGATAGCTGGCATCAACGCCGAAACGGATGGTCGACCAATCTTTAGCGTGTGCGCCAATCGAGACGGTAGCAAGCAGAGCAACCGTCAAAGCCGCTAGCAGTTTTTTCACTGTTTAACTCCTCGGTGTAGTTCAAATACGCCCGCATGCGGTTGTGCCGCTGCGGGGCACCCGGCGCGACTCACGACCGGGCCTGGGTTGAAGCCGCCAGCCGGGGCGGCCAGCAGCGCGCGCCAAGCTTATCAGTTCAAAAAGAATGGGTAGCTAGTGAAACACCGGATGGCGCACGAGCCTGACTTCCAAAGTCTGAAAGTGGTCGGGAGGCAAAACACCGCTAATGCGTATTGAATCGCATGGGCCGCTCCGACCGATCCTGTAATGCCGCGGTAATGAAGTTGGCTAATGGCAGGTGTGCGCCGCGGACACCATGGCGGCATAGAAACGGCTATTTAACCGGCTGTCGACTCCTTAGCCAGCGAATCCACGCGCCCGGCGCCGACCGTGCCGCACCACAGTGCGCCTTTGTCCATCATCTGTGCGTCCTGCGTGGACATGCCCGCGCAGGTGCCGCGCATGTCCGGCATATCGCGCTGGGTGCGCGCTACCGCCGCACGGTCCATTTCGCCCTGAAGCCAACTGCCGAAGCACGCAATCGATCCGGCCGCCACGGCCACCCACACCCACTCTGTTTTGCTCAAGCGCATGGTCTGTTTCTTGTCCGACTCTCGACTACCCGGAAGACAGCTCGCGCGGCGTCGCGCGACGTTGCCTTCGACCGCCGGCGGCGGCCTGGGCAGGCGTACGTTTATCGGCATCCGCGCCGCGTTTCTTTAGAAGCCTAATGGCCACGTTTCTGACTACGCCTTGCGTGGCCACTGGGATTTGCCGCTGTGCGGATTGCCCGCGTTTCAGGGGACTGCGTGTTTCAAGCGCGCGCCTTGAGTTAAAGATTCGGAACAAATTGCCGTCAAATACAGAGGGGTGCGATGCTGTATCACGTCTGACGGGAATTTTTATCGACTCGGGCCAAGCCGAAAACCAAAAATGGTTTCCTTAGCGCTATCATCGTTGCTCCTCGCGCCCGGCCCCATGCCTCACGCAGAGCGTATCTGTCTGAAGAAAGGAGCCGTGTGGCCGTCCGCGGAGCGATGCAGGGCGTCCATGCTTCTCACCAGGCCTTCTGCTAAGCGGTGTCGTGTATGCCCATAATGTTCATGGCAGATGAAAAGCATTTGTTCAAACGATTCTTTCGTTCACGAATCGCCGTTCGTGCGCGCACGCATTTATCGTTTCGCGGCGTTTGTACCGGATTTCTGACATTTCTGATCGGCGCGATTTTCTGCGTCGGTCTTTTTTCGGCGGCACCCGTTAAAGCCGACGACAAGGTTCTGCGTGTGCTGGCGTGGCCCGGCTACGCGGACGCCGACGTGGTGAAGCATTTCGAAGCGCGTTACAAGGCCAGAGTGGAAGTCACGCTGGTCGATTCCGACGAGGCGCTATGGGCCCAGATGCATGCGAAAGCGACACCGCCCTTCGACGTGCTCGCTGCCAACACCGCTGAAATCCAGCGCTATACCGAGGCGAATCTGCTGGCGCCGCTCGACCTCGCCAGTCTGCCGAACACCAGCAAACAATTGCCGCGTTTTCAGGCGCTCGCATCGATCGGCGGCCTCACGTCGGGCGGCAAGGCGTACGCCATCCCGTTCACGTATTCGTCGATGGGGCTGATCTACGATCGCAAGCAGGTCGCCGTGGCGCCGCGCTCCATGCGCGAGTTGTGGAATCCGCGTTACCGCGGCAAGGTGCTCGACTTCAACAGCGCGCAGCATAATTTCTCGTTCACGGCGTTGGCGCTGGGCTATCCCCATCCTTTTCAGCTCGATGCGACGCAAATGCGCACCATTGCTCGCAAGCTCGTCGATCTGCGCCGCAATCTATTGACCTATTACACGTTGCCCGAGGAGGCGACCGCCTTTTTCATTCAGCACAAGGTCGCGCTGATGTTCGGCAACTACGGCACCCAGCAGGTCGAGTTGCTGCGCCGGGCGGGTGCCGACGTGGGCTACGTGATTCCCGACGAGGGCGCGCTCGCATGGCTCGATTGCTGGTCGATGACGCGCGCGGCCGCCGATCGTCCGCTGGCGCACGCGTGGATCAATTACATGCTCGAACCGGACGTGAGCGCGTTGTTGACGCAACGCCAGGGACTTGCCAACACGTTGACGGCGCCCGTGGAAAGCAGCGATCACGCACGCATCGTGTGGATCGGCCCGGTGGAGAATATTCAGCGGCGCGAGGACCTGTGGACCAGAATCGTGTCCGGGGACCGGTCGGAGCGTTTTTGATGATACGTCCTGGGCTGACCTTCAAACTATCCGTACTGCTTGCGTGCATCGGCGTGCTCGCGTCAGGCGCGACCGGCTATTACGCGTACCGCGCCAACCGCACGATGCTCGTGAACGAGGCCGGGCACAGCCTGCTCACGTCCACGGAGTTGCTGGGCCAGCGCTTTTCCGCTTCGATCGACGACGTCGGCTCCGACGCGCTCGTGCTCGCGAGCATGCCGTCCACGGCGGATGTCGCGCAGACCGACGACGGCGTCGGCCCGGACGCGGCCCGCGAACGGCTGGCGCAGGTGTATTCGAGTTTCATGGTTCACCACCTCGAATACCTGCAAATCCGGCTGATCACGCGCCGGCACTATGGGCTGGAACTGGTCCGCTTCGACCGCGACTCCGACGGGCTCGTGCGGGTCGAAGGGAAAGACCTGCAGGAGAAAGGTCAGTTTGCCTACGTATTCGATACCCTGGCGTTTTCTCCGGGCCACATTTACACCTCGCCGATCTCGGTCAATCACGAGTACGGCGCGCACGCGGCCCAGGGCAAACCGACGCTGCGGCTCGGCACGCCTGTCTCGAACGCGAATGGCGAAGTGGTGGGCGTCGTCGTGATCGATGTCGATCTGGCGGCGTTGTTCAAACGGCTGCAAAGCGATCTGCCGAGCGACTATCAGGTCTATCTGGCCAACGAGTGGGGCGATTTCCTCGTTCATCCCGATGAATCGAAAACCTTCGGCTTCGATCGGGGCCGGCGCGTCTTGATGCAGGACAGTTTCTCCGTGACGAGGCCGCTCTTCGAGCAGTCGCAGGGCGAGGTGCTGGTCGACGGGCTGGCGCGGCCGCGCCAGGCCGCCGGCCAGGTGCTCGCTTTCGTGCGCCGGCCATTCGGCGACCTGGAGGGCAACCGCTTTATCGTGCTCGGTCTCGCCAAGCCGCTCGACGACGTTTTGTCCGGCGCGAATCTGCTCGGCAACCGTATCGTGCGCATGGTGCTGATTTTCAGCGCGCTGGCTCTTCTGCTCGCCATTCTGTTCGCGCGCGCCCTGACCAAGCCGCTGTACATGCTCGCGCACGCGGCCACGCATCTGTTCGCCGAGCACGCCATGGATACGCTGCCGCTGAACCGGACCGACGAGATCGGCGTGCTGGCGCGCTGCTTCGACCGTCTGCGGCGCGAAATCAAATCGCAAATGGATGTGCTGCATGCCAAGCAGCGCGAGCTCGTGCATCTCGCCACCCACGACGTGCTGACCGGACTGCCGAACCGCGTCCTGTTCATGGAGAAGCTCGAAAGCGCGATCGAGGAAGCGTCGCGGCGTCAGGAGGGGCTCGCCGTGCTGTTCGTCGACCTCGACCGCTTCAAGCAGATCAACGACCAGTTCGGCCATTCGGTCGGCGACAAGGTGCTCGCCGCGGTGGCGCGCCGCCTGAAGCTGGGGCTCTGTTCAGCGGACGTGGTGGCGCGTCTGGGCGGCGACGAGTTCATCGTCTTGATCGAAGGGCCGCGTTCGGCGGAGGCGGCGCCCGCGATCGCCTCGCGCATCATGGAGACGTTGAACGAAGAAGTGACGGTTGAAGGGCAAAGCATGACGGTGGGCGCGAGCATCGGTATCAGCCAGTTCCCCGACGACAGCGGCACGGCGGAGGAACTGTTGCTCAACGCCGACGCGGCGATGTACGCGGCGAAATCCGGCGGACGCTGTGGGTATTTGCGTTACCACGATGTGCTCGAGGCACGCCGGCGCGAACAGATCGAACAGGCGCACGCCCGGGCTAGCGAAGGCGCGACCCAAGGGCACGAGGCCGAACCGACGGCTTGACGCCTGCACGCGACCGGCGTGCTTCGGCCGGCGCGCGTCTGCACGCAACGGCGCCGGTCAATTTCTCAAACGATCCGAGCCCCGCTGCGATACGTCGCGCGCGGCACCGGCAACCTGTCAAGCATCGTCACGCGCACGAAATCCGCGCGCAAGCCGGTTTCGATCGCGCCGCGCTCGTGCAGGCCGGCCGTGCGCGCCGGTTCCGCGGAGACCGTTGCCATGGCGCGCGGCAAGGTCCAGCCGGCCTGGTCGACCAGCTCGAACACGGCGGTCAGCAGGCTCGACGGCACGTAATCGGACGACAGAATATCGAGCAGGTCCGCGCGCGCCAGTTCGAGCGCCGACACGTTGCCCGAATGCGAGCCGCCGCGCACGATATTCGGCGCACCCATGATGGTCGAAATGCCATGCTCGCGCGCCGCCTCGGCAGCGATGCGGGTGGTCGGGAACTCCGCTAGCACGATGCCTTCGGCTTTGGCCTGCTCGACGTGCTCGATCAGCGTGTCGTCGTGACTTGCCACCGGAATGCCGAGCCGGTTGCAGCGCGCCACGATCTCGCGGCGGTGCGCGTCGGCGTAACGGGCCTGTTCGACCGACAGTTCGGTCAGCGCGGTCGCCACGTGTTCGTCGCTCAGCTTGCCGTTGCGTTCCTGGAAGCGGCGCCATTGCTCGCGGTCGTGCCACTGACGTTGACCCGGCGTGTGATCCATCACCGAGGCGAGCCGCAGCAACGGATGCGCGCACAACGAATCGAACACGTCCACCACGTCGGCGGTGGCGATTTCGCAGCGCAGATGCAGGAAGTGTTCGGCGCGCAGCAGCTTGCGCTCCGAGAACCGCGTGAGCGCTTCGGCGCATTGCGTCTGCAGATCGCGGCCCCGCAAGCCCACGTTCGTGCGCGAACCGATCGCAAGCGCATCGAACACGGTGGTAATGCCGGCCGCCGCCACCTGGGCGTCGTGAATCACGAAAGCGGCATCGGTGTTCCATTGCACGCCCGGACGCGGTGCGAGATGCTTCTCGAGATTGTCCGTGTGCAGTTCGATCAGGCCGGGCAACAGATAGTCGCCGTCCCAATCTTCGGCTTCGCGCGCCGCGGTCGTGCCGCGCTCGACTTCGCGGATCACGCCGTCTTCGACGCGCACCACGCCGGTGAATACTTCGTCTCGCGTCACGATGCGAGCGTTTCTGATCAACATCGACTTGCTCCGTAGTCAGTCAGACTTGAGTGGGGCCTGGGTTGCGGCGCTTTGCCGTTGCATGCAGCAGTGTAGTGCCGTTGCGCGCCCTGTTTGTGTCATTCAGTGACGAAGCGGCGGCTTCAGTTCGAGGCGCCGCGTGGCCACTTTGTTGCGCGTGTCTTCGTCGTGGAAGATGCCCACGATCGCCGCGCCGCGCTCACGCGCTTCGACGATCAGATCGGCCACCACGTCGCGATTGTCGGCGTCGAGCGAAGCCGTGGGTTCATCGAGCAGGAGCAGCGGATGTTCGGCGATCAGACCGCGCGCGATATTCACGCGCTGTTGTTCGCCACCGGAGAAAGTGGCGGGCGCGAGCGACCACAGCCTTTGCGGCACATTCAACCTGGCGAGCAGCGCGGCGGCGCGCGAGCGCGCTTCGTGTTCGGGCACGCCGCGCGATAGCAGCGGCTCGGCCACGAGCGCCAGGGTCGGCACACGCGGAATCACGCGCAGGAACTGGCTCACGTAACCGACCACGCCTGCGCGCAGGCGCAACACGTCGTGCGGTTCGGCGCCGGTGATCGATACAGGCCGGCCGTGGTTCGCCGCGTCGCGAATCGCGATCGAGCCGCTCGTCGCCAGATAGTTGCCGTACAGGCAGCGCAGCAGCGTGCTCTTGCCCGCGCCCGACGGTCCGATCAGCACCACGCATTCGCCGCGCTCGACCTCCAGCGAGACGCCCGCGAGCGCTTCGATCCGCACGCCGCCCTGGCCATGCAGCACAAAGGTCTTGCCGATGCCGACCGCGCGCAGCATCAGCGCCGTGTTGTCGATGAACGCGCGCTCGGCGGCGCGCGCTTCGGTGCTTGTTTCAATGGATCGCATTGTGAGCCTCAAACCGGCAGAACCGAGGAAACCAGCGTTTGCGTGTACGGGTGCTGCGGATCGTCGAGCACCTGGTCGGTCAGTCCCGCCTCGACCACTTCGCCGCCCTGCATGACCATCAGCCGATGCGCGAGCAGACGCGCGACACCGATGTCGTGCGTGACGATCAGCACCGACAGATGCAGCGTCGAGGTCAGCGTGCGCAGCAGATCGAGCAGGCGCGCCTGCACCGAAACGTCCAGACCGGCGGTGGGTTCGTCCATGAAAACGAGGCGCGGACCGGTAACGAGATTGCGCGCGATCTGCAAGCGCTGTTGCATGCCGCCCGAAAATGCCGCCGGAAATTCGTCGATGCGCGAGGAGTCGAGTTCGACGCGCTCCATCCATTGCGTGGCCGCGTGACGGATATCGCCATAGTGACGCGCGCCGACAGCCATTAACGGCTCGCCGATATTCGCGCCGGCCGAGACGCCGCTACGCAGTCCGTCGCGCGGATTCTGCTGGACGAAGCCCCACTCGGTGCGCATCAGCAAACGGCGGCGCGGTTCGGATAAAGCCAGCAGGTCGAGCTGCTCGCCATGGGTCGCGGTGTAATGAAGCGAGCCGCTGTCAGCCGCCGTTTTCAGCGCGAGCGCGTTGAGCAGGGTGGTCTTGCCCGAGCCGGATTCACCGACGATGCACAGTACTTCGCCCGGATACAGATCGAAGCCGACGTTCCTGCAGCCGTTGCGGCCGCCGTATTGTTTGGTGAGCGAGCGGGCGCTCAGCAGCGGCGTCATGCGGGTTCTCCGTTGCGTGCTTCGCGCGTCGGCAGATCGAGGTTCGCGTCGCCGCGGCGTTCGTGGCAGTAGTCGCTGTCGGAGCAGACGAACATGCGCTTGCCCGCATCGTCGACGATCATCTCGTCGAGAAAACTTTCCGTCGAACCGCATAGCGCGCAGGCGTGCTGCCACTTCTGCACCTCGAACGGATGATCGTCGAAGTCGAGGCTGCGCACCGGCGTGTACGGCGGAATCGCATGAATGCGCCGTTCGCGGCCGGCGCCGAACAATTGCAGCGCGGGATTCATATGCATCTTCGGGTTGTCGAACTTCGGAATCGGCGAGGGCGAAGCCAGATAGCGGTGGTTGACGATCACCGGGTAGTCGTAGGTGGTCGCGATGCTGCCGTGATGCACGATGTCTTCATAGAGCTTCACGCTGATCAGGCCGTAGTCGGCGAGCGCATGCAGCTTCTTGCATTCGGCGACGCGCGGTTCGAGGCGATACAGCGGCTCGGGCATCGGCACCTGATAGACCAGAATCTGCCTCTCGGTGAGCGGTGCTTCCGGAATGCGGTGACGGGTCTGGATGATCGTCGCGTCGACCGTGCGGCGGGTGGTCGCCACGCCGGTGGTGCGCGCGAAGAAACGGCGTATGTTGACTGCGTTGGTGGTTTCGTCGGAGCCCTGATCAATGACTTTCAGCGTGTCCTGTCTGCCGATGATCGCCGCGGTGACCTGAATGCCGCCCGTGCCCCAGCCGAACGGCAGCGGCATTTCACGCGAGGCGAACGGCACCTGATAACCCGGCACGGCCACGGCCTTGAGCAAGGCGCGGCGCAGCATGCGTTTGGTCTGCTCGTCGAGGTACGCGAAGTTGTAGCCTTCGGCTGCGCTGTCGTACGACGCGTTCGCGTGAGATGTGTCGGGTGCGTTCATGCTGCCTGCTCCTGCAGGCCGTCGGATTGATCGGCAGGTTGATCCGCGCGCTGGTCCGAGTGCGCGTCCGTGCCGTATTCCGGACTTTGCGCGGCATGCCGCGCGCGCAGACGCCGCACGAGTTCCAGCTCCGACTGGAAGTCGACGTAGTGGGGCAGCTTCAGATGCTGCACGAAACCGGACGCTTCGACGCTATCGCTATGCGAGAGCATGAATTCGATGTCCTGGGTCGGCGAGGCCAGCGTTTCACCGAGTTCCTCGCCGCGCAACGCGCGGTCCACGAGCGCCATCGCCATGGCCTTGCGCTCCGAGTGGCCGAACGCGAGGCCGTAGCCTTGCGTGAAGGCGGGCGCCACCGCGCCGCTGCCGGCGAACTGGTTGATCATCTGGCACTCGGTAACGTCGATGTCGCCGATCTCGACGGCTTCACCCAGTTCGTCGAGTTCCATTTCCACGGCGATCGTGCCGAAGCGGATCTCGCCCGCGAACGGATGCGAGTGCGCATAGCCGCGCTGCGTCGCATAACCCATGGCGAGCAGAAAGCCTTCGTCGCCGCGCGCGAGATTTTGCAGACGGGTGGCGCGGCTCGCGGGAAAGGCGAGCGGCTCGCGCGAGAGGTCGCCGGGTTCCGGCGCGTTCGGCGTGGGACGCTCCTGTTCGATCAGACCTTCCCGGTCGAGCAGGGTGACGACGCGCGGCATGGCCTCTGTCGCAGCTGCGGCGGTTCGATTCGAAGCTGAAGCCACGCTTGCAACCGGAGCGCCTTCGGCATCACGTTCCGCGAGCAGCGCGAAATCCAGCAGACGCTGCGTGTAATCGTACGTCGCGCCCAGCAACTGGCCGCCGGGCACGTCCTTGAAAGTCGCCGAAATGCGGCGCTCCACTTGCATCGCTTCGGTATCGACCGGCCGCGTGTAGCCGAAGCGCGGCAGCGTGGTGCGATACGCGCGCAGCAGGAAGATCGCTTCGACCAGATCGCCGGCGGCCTGCTTGATGGCGAGCGCGGCGAGGTCCTCATCGTAGACGGACCCTTCGGTCATCACGCGCGCCACCGCGAGGCGCAGTTGTGCGCGAATCTGCGCGACGCTGAGTTCGGCGAGCCGCGTGTCGCCGCGGCGCGCCTTGTCGAGCAGGCGCCAGGACGCTTCGATCGCGCGTTCTCCACCTTTGACGGCAACGTACATCAGTTCACCTTCGCTTGAGTTGTGCGCGGCAGGCCGATCAGGCGCGCGCCGCAGACGAGATAGCAGTCGACACCGCAAGGAAAAAGCGGTGCGAGGCCGGCGCGTTCGCGCCAGAAACGCTCGGGCAGGCCGAGCGGCGCGATCGTGGTGGTGTGCTCGATGCCCGGGCCGCTCAACACGACCGGTGCGCCGCCCGTCAGTGCCGCCACGCGGATCAGCAGCGTGACCGATTGCTCGGGCGACTCCGCCGCGCCGAGCGCGAAGCGCTCCAGCGGCGGCAACGTGGCGGCCTCGTGGATATAGGCAAAGGCCGCTTGCGCCGGTTCGTCCACGAGCGGTGCGCCGGTATGAAAGCGCAATGCCGAAACCAGCGCCGTATCCGCTTGCGCGAGCCACACGGGCGTGGCGTAGTCGCACAGTGCGAGCAGCGCGGCGAAGGCGGCAAGTTCGGCACGCGTGGCCGGCGCTTCAGGCAACACGTTCCCGACCACGCCGACCGTGCCCGGCCGCGACAGCGCATCGAGCAAGGTGCGGAACACGGCCTGGGTGTCGTGCACCGGGTCGGCGAAACCCGGCGTCAAGGTGGATAACGCGGTAGACAACGCAATCTGTGAATTTTCCATCAGTCGCCCCTGACCATCGTGAAGAATTCGACGCGCGTGGCCGCGGCGTCCTGTTGCCGCGCGGCGCGTTTCGCCGCCTGCTGCGCGGCAAACGGCTCGATCAGCGTTCGATGTAGAACGGCATGATGCTCGGGTATTTGCAGAAGCGCGTCCGCGAGCGCGGCCAGTTCGGCGCGGCGGCGGTCGCGGCCCAGATGGCATGCCACGCCCACGGCCGCGGGGGCCTCGCCTAACGTGCGCAGACGCAACGTGGCGCGCGTGACCGTGGCTTCGCCGAGATTGAACGGGTCGCCGCTGCCGCCGATCCGCCCGCGCACCATCGCAAGGCCGATTTCGGGCGGACGCAGCCAGTCATACGTGGGAGGGGGGATGTCCTGCAAGGCGCGCGCGAGGGCGGCTTCGAGATCGGCGCGCGGCGTGCGGGCCAGCACGGCCATCCATGCGCGCCGGACAGACGCGGGCGGAGCGGAGGAAGGCGAGGCGGAAGTGGCACTCATCGAATTTCCCGTTGATCCAGCGAGTCGACATTTGACCATCTATTCATCTAAACGTCTAGACGTTTAGGGGTATGCTTGCGGAGCTCCGTGGCGCCTGCCGGCCGTTTCACATTTCCATCACGGCTTGCGCACTACAATGCACGTCATAGCGATTATTTGAACCCAAGGGAATGACAGCACCATGACATCGAACGACAACGCGACGCCGGGCACGATGCTCGAACGCGGCGCGGGCGTTGCCGTGTGGCGGCAGATCGAACAGATCCTGGCGGCGGAAATCGCCGCCAGCGGTTTCGGCGAAGAAGGGCGCCTGCCGAGCGAGGGCGAACTCGCCAAACGCTTCGACGTGAACCGGCATACGGTGCGCCGGGCCATGCTGGGTCTTGCCGCGCTGGGGCTCGTCAGTGTCGAGCAGGGGCGCGGCACCTTCGTGCAACCGGGCGCCATCGACTATACGATTGGCCGCCGCACGCGCTTCACGGAAAACCTGCGCCAGCAGCATCACGCGGCGGCGGGCACGATGTTGTCGGCCGCGCGCGTGAAGGCCGAGCCGAGCGTGGCGAAGGCGCTGGGTCTGCGGGCTGGCGCGCCGGTCTACCGGATCGAATCGCTGCACGAATCCGACGGCGTGCCGCTCACGTTCGCGCGCAACTGGTATCCGGCGGCGCGGTTCGCGGACTTGCCGCAGGTGCTGGAGCGGACCGGCAGCATCACCAGATCGATGGCGGAATTCGGCGTGAACGATTACCTGCGCAAGTGGAGCCGTATCGGCAGCGTGCTGCCCGAACCGGAGGTGGCGCGCCGCCTGAATATCAACCGTCAGCAGCCGGTGCTGTGGGTCGAAAACGTCGACGTGGATCTGCAAGGCACGCCGGTCAAATACGGCTTCACGCACTTTGCCGCCGACCGCGTGCAACTGCTGGTGGAGCACGATCTGTGAGCGGCGCCGCATGGGGCGCCGAGGCTCGTTTCGCCGTGTATTACGCACCTTCGAGGGAGTCGGCATGGTGGCAGGCCGGTTCGGCGTGGCTCGCGCGAGATGCGCAAAGCGGCGAGCGCTGCGAATCGCCGCAACCCGCGCGACTGACGCGAGCGCTCGCCGCGATGACCGAGGCGCCGCGCCGCTACGGCTGGCATGGCACACTGGTCGCGCCGTTTCGACTCGCCGAGGGCGTGACACAGGCTTACATATTGCAAGCTGCGCGTGAATGGGCGCGCACGCAAAGCGCCTTCGCGTTGCCGGTGGAGGCCGCGACGCTTGGCGATTTCGTCGCGCTGAGGCCGGCCACCGCACAGGGCGAAGCCCACATTCGCGAGGTGGCGACGAGCGCGCTGCGAACGCTCGACACCTTGCGCGCGCGGCCGTCCGCCGCCGATCTCGCGCGCCGTCTGGCGGCCCCGCTGAGCGAAAGGCAACGTGCGCTGCTGATCGAATGGGGCTATCCCTACGTGTTCGACGAATTCCGTTTTCACATGACGCTCTCCAGTTCGCTCGCCGATGCGCACGAGCGCGCCACGCTGGTCGCATGGTGGCAGGAGCGAACGCCCGCACTCGGGCCGCTGCCTGTCGATCAGGCCGCGCTCTTCGTCGAGCCGGCCCCGGGCGAGCCGTTCGTGTTGTGGCAGCGTCTGCCGTTTCAGACCGACGAGGTGAAATAACAATGGCAGGTCGTTTGGTCTATGTCATGGGGCCGTCCGGCGCGGGCAAGGATTCGTTGCTGGAGTTTGCCCGCAAGCGCCTGATGGGCGAGCCGATTCTGTTCGCGCATCGCTATATCACGCGGCCGAGCGGCAATGGCGAAGCGCATGTGGCGTTGAGCGTCGAAGAGTTTGCGGCGCGCTCCGTGCTCGGCCTGTTCGCGCTCGAATGGTCGAGCCACTCGCTGCGCTATGGCATCGGCATCGAGCTGGATGCGTGGCTGGCGCGCGGTTGCACGGTGGTCGTCAACGGCTCGCGTCAGTATTTGCAACACGCGCTGGCGCGTTATCCGCATACCGAAGTGGTGCACGTGGACGCCGCACCGCATATTCTCGAAGCGCGGCTCGGCGCGCGGGCGCGCGAGTCGGCGGAACAGGTGGCGGCGCGGCTCGCGCGCCGTGCGCCGTTCTCGCTGCCGGATGGCGTGCGCTGTACCACGATCGACAATTCCGGCCCGCTGGATGACGCCGGCCATGCATTGATTGCGTTTCTGCAAGCTGAAGCTGACGTTCAGTAAGCCGTACTATTGGGCAACCGCCATGCGCTCCCGTGTGGCGTCCTGCAAGCAGGATACGAATTGCAGGACGGCCGGCGTCGGCAATAAATCGCGCCGCGAGATGATGCTGAGGTCATAGTTCGGCAGCGCCTCTTCGATCTGCGCGACGCGGATGCCGAGTGGCGCGACCATCTGCGCGAGCGGCCGGGTAAAGCAGCCGATCACGTCGGTTTGCGAGACCAGCCCGAGCGTCACCGCGAACGACGACGACGCCCGCACCAGCCGCTTCGGCACCGGCAAGCCGTGCGCGTTGAACATCGCCATCATTACACTGTGGGGAAAGTGATCGGCGCCCACGGTCACGATCCATTCCGCGTCGAGCAGCTCATGCAGGCGCCTCACATTGGCAAGCGGATGCCCGGCGCGCATGGCGACGACGAACTGCGTCGAGTAGAGGGGGGCCTGCACCAGATCGCTGTCGAGCGCCTGCACATGATGGATCGCCGCGATATCCAGCGCGCCATTGCGCAAACGCGCCACTGCATCCGGTATCGTCACTTCTTCCAGATGCAGGTTGACCAGCGGCATCGCGCGGCGGAACTTCGAGACCGCATGCGGCAGCGCCGTGAGGGCGATCGACGGCGTGGTGCCCACGCTCACCTTGCCGGCCAGCTCTCCCTTCACCTGCTCGACGGCTTCCACCGTGCGCCGCATATCGCCCAGCAACTGTTCGGCGCGCGGCAAGAGCGCGAGCCCGCATGCCGTCAATTCGATGCCGCGCACGCTGCGTACCATCAGTTCCGCATTCAGCGCGCTTTCGAGCTCGCGAATGGTATGCGTCACCGCCGGCTGCGTCACGCCGAGTTCGCGCGCGGCGGCGCGCAGGCTGCGGTGATGGGCGGCAGCGACGAACGCCTGCAATTGCTGCAGTTTCATGGGGGTAATCCCGTATATAACGGTTGTTAATCGGGGTGAAAAAAACAGCATCTTATTCGAACCAGACGGCGTGGCTATAGTGCTCGCCTGTTTGCCGCGCTTCGACGCGGCCGTGAACCCATGGAGTCTTAGAGATGAGCGAAGCCGCGCGTTTTACCGAAGTGTCCGACCTGGTGCCTGCCGCCGAGAGCCTGCGCGAGATCCGCCATCACATTCACCACCACCCGGAACTGGCTTACGAGGAACACCAGACGGGCGCACTGGTGGCCGACAAGCTCGAGCAATGGGGCTGGCAGGTCACGCGCGGCGTCGGCCAAACCGGTGTGGTGGGCACGCTGAAGGTGGGTGACGGCAAGCGCAGCATCGGCATTCGCGCCGACATGGACGCGTTGCCGATCATCGAGCAAACCGGCTTGCCGTATGCGAGCGGCACGCACGGCAAGATGCACGCATGCGGCCACGACGGCCACACCACCATGCTGCTCGGCGCGGCGCAACGTCTGGCGGCCACGCGCAACTTTTCGGGCACGGTGCATCTGTACTTTCAGCCGGCCGAGGAGAGCGGCATCGACAGCGGCGCGCTGAAGATGATCAACGACGGCCTGTTCGAGCGCTTTCCCTGTGACGCCGTGTTCGGCGTGCACAACCATCCTGGCGAGGAGCCGGGCGTGCTGCTGTTTCGCAAAGGGCCGTTCATGTCGGCGGGCGACAAGGCGATCATCACGATCGAAGGCGTGGGCGGCCACGCGGCGCGTCCGCATCTGACGGTCGATCCGGTCGTGGTGGCGGCGAGCATCGTGATGGCGTTGCAGACCATCGTCGCGCGCAACGTCGACCCGTCGCAACCGGCGGTGGTGACGGTCGGTTCCATGCATGCGGGCACCGCGAACAACGTGATCTCGAGCAGCGCGAAGCTGGAGTTGAGCGTGCGCTCGTTCAGCCCCGAAGTGCGCGCGCTGTTGAAGAAGCGCATTACGGAGCTCGCCGAATCCCAGGCCGCGAGCTATGGCGGCAAGGCGGTGGTGGAATATATCGAAGGCTATCCGGTCGTGGTCAATTCGGATGCCGAAACGGATTTCGCGGTGGAAGTGGCTCGCGAACTGGTCGGCGATGACAATGTGGTCGCGCAGACCGACATCCTGATGGGCAGCGAAGATTTTGCCTTCATGCTGCAGAAGCGGCCGGGCACGTTCTTGCGGATCGGCAATGGCGCCGGCGAGGACGGCTGCATGGTGCACAACCCGCATTACGACTTCAACGACCGCAATCTGCCGGTCGGCGCGGCGTTCTGGACGCGGCTGGTGGAGCGCTATCTGGGTCGGTGACCCCGGGGTGAAGCCGCGCCGCGCCGTCATGGCACGGCGCCGGCCGTCGAGATTATCCGCGCCTCGCCACCATCTCCGAGACGGTTTGCGCGGCGTGCTGCAGCGGTTCCAGAAACGCCTTCACCATTTGCTTCGCCGAATTGCGCTGCGCGTTGCCGCTGATATTCATCGCGGCGATCACGCGTCCCTGGCGATTGCGAATCGGCGCGGACAGCGAAATCAGTCCGCCTTCCAACTCCTGATCGACGATCGCCCAGCCTTGGCGGCGTACCTGCGCGATCAGCTTTTTCAACTCTTCCTTGTCGGTGACCGTGCGCGGCGTGTGCGCGTAGAGCGGTGCCGAACTGAGCGTCGCTTCCAGAGTCTCGTCGTCGAGCGCGGACAGCAGCACACGGCCCATCGAGGTGCAGTACGCCGGCAAGCGGCTGCCGATCGACAGGTTGATCGTCATGATCTTGTGCGTCGGCACGCGCAGCACGTAGACGATCTCGGTGCGATCGAGCACGGCCGCCGAAACGCTCTCGTGAACCTGCGCCGACAGTTGTTCCATCAACGGCTCGGCGAGATTCCAGAACGGCATGGAGGTCAGATACGCGAAGCCGAGGTCCAGAATCTTCGGCGTGAGGCGAAAGAGGCGCCCTTCGGCTTCCACATAACCGAGCGTTTGCAGCGTCAGCAAAATGCGGCGTGCGCCGGCGCGCGTGAGGCCAGTCGCGGCGGCGACGTCGGTGAGCGTCTGTTCGGAACGCGTGGCGTCGAACGCGCGGATCACTGCGAGACCGCGGGCGAACGACTGCACATATGAGTCGCCCGGTTTGTCCGGGGCCGGTTCGGCGCTGGCGGGAACGGCGGAAGACGGCGGCAGGGCTTGGCTCATGGACCTTGAAAGATGCGTTCGAGGAAAGGCGGGCGCACGGCGCGCCGGGTCACCCGCGCGATGCGGCGCAAAGGCGTGACGATAGCTTAAGCCTTCTGTTTCGCCAACTTTGCCCTCCGATGCTCAAAAATGCCAGGGTTTGCATGGATGCAGGTTGCATCGAAAATTTGTATGATGACCCGATAACATGATCAATCGAGGCACGGATGTTCGACAAGATTCCTGCGCGGGCGTTGAGCGACACGGTCGCGCAACAGCTTCTGAAGCAGATCGACAAGGGCACCTTCAAGCGTGGCGGCAAGCTGCCCACCGAGGCCGTGCTCGCGCAGCAGTTCGGCGTGAGCCGCACGGTGATCCGCGAGGCGATCTCGCGGCTGAAGAATGAAGGCGTGGTCGAACCGCGCCAGGGCAGCGGCGTGTTCATCGCCGCGCATGGCGCGATCCGGCCGCTGCGTATCGACTACGCGGAAGCGGTCGAGCCGGGCTCGGTGGTGCAGATTCTCGCGTTGCGCCGGGCCATCGAAGCGGAAGTCGCATCGGAAGCCGCGATGCGCCGCAGCGACGCCGACATGGTGTCGATCGATGCGGCGCTCGCGAAGATCGACGAAGCCGTGGCCGAAGGAGAAGACGGCGTGGCGGAAGACGTCGCCTTCCATCGCGCGATCGCGGCGGCCACCGGCAATCCGTATTTCCTCAAGACCCTCACGTTCCTGAATCAGTATCTCGAAGCCGGCACGGTCGTGACGCGCCGCAACGAAGCGTTGCGCGAGGACTTCTCGCGTCAGGTGCGCGAAGAGCATGCCGCGATTGCCGCCGCGATCCGGGCCGGCGATCCGATGGCGGCGCGCAATGCGGCGCGAACTCATATGTACAACGCGGCACGGCGTCTCGCGGAAGCGGGGATTTGCTGAGCTTCAGCGCCGGGCTCCAGTGCCCGGTTTCAGGCGCGAGCGTCCAACGAATTCATAGAGGTCAAGCATGTCCAGAAATGTCGGTGTCATCGGTCTTGGTGCAATGGGCCTGGGTGTCGCGCGCTCGCTGCTGCGCGCGGGGTTTCGCGTGCATGCGTGCGATCTGCGCAGCGAGGTCCTGAATGCGTTCGTCGCGCAAGGCGGCGTGGGTTGCGCGACGCCCGCCGAACTCGGCGCGCAATGCGAGGTGGTCGTCACGCTGGTCGTGAATGCCGCGCAAACCGAAACCGTGCTGTTCGGCGAGCAGGGCGCGCTCGCCGCGATGAAAAAGGGCGGTGTGGTGATCGCCTGCGCGACCGTGGCGCCCGAGTTCGCGATCGAACTCGGCAAGCGCGTCGAGGCCGCCGGCTTGCAGATGCTCGATGCTCCCGTCTCGGGCGGCGCGGCGCGCGCGGCATCCGGCGAGATGACCATGATGACCTCCGGTCCGGCGGCGGCCTACGCCGCGTGCGAGGACGTGCTGGCCGCGATGGCCGGCAAGGTGTATCGCCTTGGCGACGGGTACGGCGCGGGGTCGAAGGTGAAGATCATCAACCAGTTGCTGGCCGGCGTGCATATCGCGGTGGCGGCCGAAGCCATGGCGCTCGGTTTGCGCGAGGGCGTCGATCCGGATGCGCTGTACGAGGTCATCACGCATAGCGCGGGCAATTCGTGGATGTTCGAGAACCGCGTGCCGCACATTCTCAATGGCGACTACACACCGCTTTCCGCCGTCGATATTTTCGTCAAGGATCTCGGCCTCGTGCTCGATACCGCGCGCCGCTCGAAATTCCCGCTGCCGTTGTCGGCGGCGGCGCATCAAATGTTCATGATGGCGTCCACGGCCGGCCACGGCGGTGAAGACGATTCGGCGGTGATCAAGATTTTCCCCGGCATCGACGTGCCGGCGGCGAAGTAAACAGGAGTCGCGCCATGACGGCCAATACGAAACGCGCGCTGCTCGGCTGCATCGCCGACGATTTCACCGGCGCCACCGATCTCGCCAACATGCTGGTGCGCGGCGGCATGCGCACGGTGCAGACTATCGGCGTGCCCGCATCGAATGAAACGATCGAGGCCGACGCCCTCGTGGTCGCGCTGAAATCGCGCACGATCCCCGCGGCCGACGCGGTCGCGCAATCGCTCGCCGCGCTCGACTGGTTGCGCGCGCAAGGATGCCGCCAGTTCTTCTTCAAATACTGCTCGACCTTCGATTCGACCGACGCGGGCAATATCGGCCCGGTGACGGATGCGCTGCTCGACGCGCTATCCGCCGACAGCAGTGCCGGTGCTTTCACGATCGCCTGTCCGGCGTTTCCCGAGAACGGCCGCACGATCTTTCGCGGCCATCTGTTCGTCGGCGACGCGTTGCTCAACGCGTCGGGCATGGAGAACCATCCGCTCACGCCGATGCGCGATGCGAACCTCGTCAGCGTGCTGCAACGTCAGACCGGCTCGAAAGTCGGCCTCGTGCGCTACGACGTCGTGGCGCAAGGCGTGCCGGCCGTGCGCGACGCGTTCGACGCCTTGCGTAAAGAAGGCGTGCGCATGGCGATCGCCGATGCGGTGTCCGACGCCGACCTCTACCTGCTCGGCGAAGCCTGCGCCGATCTGACGCTGATCACGGGCGGTTCGGGTGTCGCGTTGGGCTTGCCGGATAACTTTCGTCGCGCGGGGTTGCTGGCGGAACAGGCGGACGCCGCGCAATTACCGCTCGTGGATGGGTTTTCCGCAGTGCTCGCCGGCAGTGCGTCGAAAGCGACCAATGCTCAGGTGGCCGAGTGGCGAGCCACACGGCCCGCGTTTCGCATCGATCCGCTCGCGGCGGCGCGCGGCGAAAACGTCGTCGAACAGGCGCTCGCTTTCGCGCAGCCATACCTCGACAAAGCCGAACCCGTGCTGATCTATGCAACCGCGACGCCCGACGAAGTCAAGGCGGTGCAACGCGAACTCGGCGTGAATGAAGCAGGGCATCTGGTCGAATCCACGTTGGCCTCGATTGCGCGCGGTTTGCGCGAGCGCGGCGTGCGCAAGTTCGTGGTGGCGGGTGGCGAAACCTCGGGCGCGGTGGTGCAGGCACTCGACGTGCACACGCTGCGCATCGGCGCGCAGATCGATCCCGGCGTGCCGGCTACCGCGACGACCGGCGCCGAGCCGCTCGCGCTCGCGCTGAAATCCGGCAACTTCGGCACGACGGACTTCTTCGAAAAAGCGCTGCGGCATCTTGACGGAGACGTGCAATGACCAGCGCTCCCGCACTTCACGCGACGAACGAAGCACGCGTGCGCGAAGAAATCTGCGTGACCGGCGCGAGTCTGTATCAACGCGGCTATACCGTGGGCACCGCCGGCAACATCAGCGCGCGGCTCGACGACGGCTGGCTGATCACGCCGACCGATGCCTGTCTCGGCCGACTCGACCCCGCCGATATCGCCAAGGTCGACCTCGACGGCAATGCGGTGTCGGGCGGGCGGCCGTCGAAAACGCTGGCGCTGCATCGCGGCATCTATGCGCGCAACGGCGAAGCACGCGGCATCGTTCATACCCATTCGACGCATCTGGTCGCGCTGACACTCGCGGGCGTCTGGCGCGAAACCGACATCCTGCCGCCCATCACGCCGTACTACGTGATGAAAGTGGGCCACGTCCCCCTGATTCGCTATAAGCGGCCCGGCGATCCGCAAGTCGCCGAACAGATCGCCGCGCTCGCCGACAGCGTTCGCGCGGTGCTGCTCGAACGTCTCGGTCCGGTGGTCTGGGAGCGTTCGGTGGCGCAAGCCGCCTATGCGCTCGAAGAACTCGAGGAGACCGCGCGTCTGTGGTTGATGACCCAGCCCCGGCCCGCGCCGCTCGACGAAGCCGCACTCGAAGAACTGCGCAGCGTGTTCGGCGCGCGCTGGTAGAAAAAGCCGACAAAACAAAGCCCGGCCGCGCGCGAGGCGCCGCGTCGGGCCATCCATTCAAGGAGACAATGCATGAGTTCGTATCAAGCCGCATCCAGCCACCCGGTTGCAGCCGCCGCCGCGGGACAACCCGGCGCCGCCGAAGTCGAGCGCACCTACAAGAAAGTGTTCTGGCGCATCGTGCCGTTTCTGATGCTGTGCTACGTGGTCGCTTATCTGGACCGCGTGAATGTCGGCTTCGCGAAACTGCAGATGTCGCAAGACCTGGCTTTTAGCGAAACGGTGTTCGGTCTCGGCGCCGGCGTGTTTTTCATCGGCTATTTTCTGTTCGAGTTGCCGAGCAACATTCTGATGCACAAGATCGGCGCGCGCATCTGGATCGCGCGGATCATGATCACGTGGGGCTTGCTCTCGGCGCTGTTCGTCTTCGTGAAGACGCCGATGCAGTTCTATATCCTGCGCTTCATGCTGGGTCTCGCCGAAGCCGGTTTCTATCCCGGCGTGATCCTGTACCTGACCTACTGGTTCCCGTCGCATCGGCGCGCGAAGATCATCGCGGTGTTCATGTCGGCGATTCCGGTGTCGGGCATCTTCGGCAATCCGCTGTCCGGCTGGATCATGCAGACGTTCCACAACAGCTCGGGTTTCGCGGGCTGGCAATGGATGTTCCTGATCGAAGCGATCCCCGCCATCGCGATCGGTATCGCGACGATCCTGTATCTCGACAACGGCATTTCCAGCGCGAAGTGGCTGAACGAGCGCGAAAAGCGCCTGCTCACCGATGAAATCGCCGCGGCGCAGCCGCAGGACAAGACGCAGAAGCATTCCCTCGGCGCCGTGTTCCGCGATCCGCGCACGTGGTGGATGTCGCTGATCTATTTCGCGTTCGTCACCGGCCAATACGGCCTGACGTTCTGGATGCCGACGCTGGTCAAATCGACCGGTGTGACGGGCGCACTCAATATCGGTCTGCTGAGCGCGATTCCGTTTCTGAGCGCGATCGTCGTGATGAATCTGATGGGGCATAGCGCCGACAAGCGCCGTGAGCGCCGCTGGCATCTGATCGTGCCGGCGCTGTTCGGTGCGATCGGCTTCACGGTGGCCGCTTCGTTTGCCGACAACACGGTCGTGTCGATCGTGTCGCTCTCGCTGGCTGCCGCCGGTGTGCTGACCTGCGCGCCGCTTTTCTGGTCGTTGCCGACCGCGTTCATGTCGGGCGCGACCGCCGCGGCCGGTATCGCGATCATCAATTCGATCGGCAATCTCGCGGGCTTCGCGAGCCCTTACATGATCGGCTATCTGAAGGATCTCACGCATAGCACGCAGACCGGCATGTATGTGCTCGCCGGCATGCTCGTGATCGGCGCGATCGCCACGTGGCTCACGCCGCCCAAACTGGTCAACCGATAAATCGATACCCGCGCGTGGCATGCGTCGCTGCGGCGCGCGGGATCGCACTGTTTTCAAGGAGTCGCTGCCATGCCTCGCTTCGCCGCCAACCTCTCGATGATGTACAACGAGCACGCTTTCCTCGACCGATTTGCCGCCGCGGCACAAGACGGTTTCGAAGCGGTCGAGTTTCTGTTTCCCTACGATTTCCCCGCCGCCGACATCCAGGCGCGTCTCGCCGCGAACGGTCTGACGCAGGCGCTCTTCAATGCGCCGCCCGGCGACTGGGCCGCCGGCGAGCGCGGCATTGCGTCGCTGCCGGGACGCGAAGACGAATTCCGCCGCGGCGTCGAGACGGCGTTCGACTACGCGCGCGTGATCGGCAATCGCAAGCTGCATGTGATGGCCGGCCTGATCGGCGCTGACCAGTCTCGCGCGAAGCATCGCGAGGTGTATTTGAGCAACCTCGCGTATGCGGCGAAGGCCGCGCAAGCCGAAGGCATAACGGTCGTGATCGAGCCGATCAATACGCGTGACATGCCGGGCTTTTTTCTGACCCGTCAGGACGAAGCGCAAGCGGTCTGCGCCGAAGTCGGCGCGCCGAATCTCAAGGTGCAGTTCGACTGTTACCACTGCCAGATCGTCGAAGGCGACCTCGCAGTGAAACTGAAGCGCGATATGGCGGGCATCGGCCACATTCAGATCGCGGGCGTGCCGGAACGGCATGAGCCGGACACGGGCGAGCTGAACTACCCGTATCTGCTCGAGCTGATCGACTCGCTCGGCTACGACGGCTACATCGGTTGCGAATACCGGCCGCGCGCGGGCACCTCGGCCGGTCTCGGCTGGCTCAAACCGTATCTGAACGCGAACCGCTAACCAAGGACGACACTCATCATGAAAGTACTGATTACCGGCGGCGCGGGTTTTCTCGGCCAGCGTCTCGCGCGTGAACTGCTCGCGCGCGGTTCCCTGAAGGACACGCAAGGCACGCCGCAAGCAATGAGCGAACTCGTGCTGCTCGACGTGGTGCAAGCCAACGATTTCGGCGACAGCCGCGTGCGCACTGAGGTCGGCGATATCGCCGAGCGCAGCGTGCTCGAGCGCGTGATCGACGACAAGACCTCGGCGATCTTCCATCTGGCCGCGATCGTCAGCGGGCAGGCCGAAGCGGATTTCGATCTCGGCATGCGCATCAATCTGGATGCGTCGCGGCTGTTGCTGGAAACGTGCCGGCAGCGTGGCCACCGGCCGCGCGTGCTGTTCACGAGCTCCGTGGCGGTGTATGGCGGCGAGTTGCCAGAAGTCGTGCAGGACGACACGGCGTTGAATCCGCAGTCGTCGTATGGCGCGCAGAAGGCAATCGCGGAGTTGTTGCTCAACGACTACGCACGGCGTGGTTTCGTCGACGGCCGCGTGCTGCGGCTGCCCACCATCAGCGTGCGGCCGGGCAAGCCGAATGCGGCGGCTTCGTCGTTCGCGAGCGGCATCATTCGCGAGCCGTTGAACGGTGAAGCCGCGGTGTGCCCGGTCTCGGGCTCGACGCGGCTCTGGCTGCTGTCGCCGCGCAAGGCGATCGAGAGCCTGATCGCGGGACTCGAACTCGATTCCGCCGCGCTCGGTAACCAGCGTGTGCTGAATCTGCCGGGTATTTCAGTGAGCGTCGACGAGATGGTCGCCGCGCTGCGCGAGGTCGCGGGCGACGCGGCCGCCGGGCGGATCGTGTGGGAGCGGGACGCGCGGGTCGAAAAAATCGTCGGCAGCTGGCCGGGGCGGTGGGATACGTCGCGCGCCGAAAAGCTGGGGTTGAGCGGCGAGCGCAGCTTTGCCGACGTGATCCGCAGTTATGTTGCGGACGAGCATATCGAGATTCGCTAGTCGCAGTTTTCCGCACGGTCCGCGGGCAGTGCCGCAGCCGTGCCCAGGTAGCCCGCGAGCGGTCACCAGGCAGTGCCCAGATAGTCTGCGGGCGGTCTCCCCAGGCAGTGCCCATATCGTCACCGAACAGTGCCCAAGCAGTCTCCGGGCACTCATCGAGTCTCGTGCCGGCGCCATGAATGCCTATGTGCCGGCATGGCGCGTCAATCGTCTGATCCTTTTCAACCAGCGTCGCGGCCTGCACGTATTCCCTGGTGCAGGCCTGCGCGCGCTTGACATGGTTTCCGCGACGCGCCTATTATCGAGCCTGGTTGTTCGATATATGACCGTGTGTTCGTATAAAGAACAAATGACCGGAATTCCGCGTCCATCGTCCATCATCTGCGTTAAGCTGATCTGACGCGAAGGCTGCCTTGCGGCCGCTTCCCGTCGCGTTGAGTCCACTTGCGGGACGCCGGGTCGGCGCATCCGCGCATCCAGCCCGCGTCATGCCGGAATCCGGTCGTGGCGCGGCGCGCGCAGCACATCAACTGGAGACATCACATGACCGAAGCATTCCTGTGCGACGCGATTCGCACCCCCATCGGCCGCTATGCGGGTTCGCTGTCGTCGGTACGCGCCGACGATCTGGGCGCCGTGCCGCTCAAAGCGCTGATGGAGCGCAACAAAAACGTCGACTGGAACGCGATCGACGACGTGATCTACGGCTGCGCGAACCAGGCCGGTGAAGATAATCGCAACGTCGCGCGCATGTCGCTGCTGCTGGCGGGTTTGCCGCTGGACGTGCCGGGCTCCACCGTGAACCGTCTGTGCGGCTCGGGCATGGACGCGGTCGGCATTGCCGCGCGCGCCATCAAGTCGGGCGAGGCCGCGTTGATGGTGGCGGGCGGTGTCGAAAGCATGAGCCGCGCGCCGTTCGTGACGGGCAAGGCCACCAGCGCATTCTCGCGCCAGGCCGAGATCTACGACACGACGATCGGCTGGCGTTTCGTCAATCCGTTGATGAAGAAACTGTACGGTGTCGATTCGATGCCGGAGACCGGCGAAAACGTCGCGACCGACTACAACATCAGCCGTGCCGATCAGGACGCCTTCGCATTGCGCAGCCAGCAAAAAGCGGCGCGCGCGCAACGCGACGGCACGCTCGCGCAGGAAATCGTCGGCGTGACGATCGCACAGAAGAAGGGCGATCCGGTTACGGTGTCGCAAGACGAGCATCCGCGTGAAACGAGCCTCGAAACGCTCGCCAAACTCAAGGGCGTGGTGCGTCCGGACGGCACGGTCACGGCAGGCAATGCGTCGGGCGTGAACGACGGCGCGGCGGCCCTGCTGCTCGCCAATGAAGAGACCGCCAAACGCTTCGGCCTCACCCCGCGCGCCCGCGTGCTGGGTATCGCGACGGCCGGCGTCGCGCCGCGCGTGATGGGCATCGGCCCGGCGCCCGCCACACAGAAACTGCTGGCGCGCCTGAACATGACCATCGATCAATTCGACGTGATCGAACTGAACGAGGCGTTCGCTTCGCAAGGCATCGCGGTGCTGCGCGCACTCGGCGTGGCCGACGACGACGCCCGCGTGAACCCGAATGGCGGCGCGATCGCGCTCGGCCACCCGCTCGGCATGAGCGGCGCGCGTCTGGTGACCACCGCGATGTATCAGCTGCATCGCACGCAAGGCCGCTTCGCGCTGTGCACGATGTGTATCGGCGTCGGCCAGGGCATTGCGATCGCGATCGAACGGGTGTGACCGTTTAGGGGACCCGCGCGCGCGGTTCGAGCTTTGGTTCAGGCAGCAAGCAACAGCCTCTTCGCTCGCGCGATGAGGCTGTTTTTTTATGCGAGCACCGATCACACGTAGTTTGAATGTGAGTCCAATTCGGACTAAAGACGTTGTGGATTATGTCGGGATATCACGGGATATCGACTGCCCATTCAACGGCCTTGCAGTTTGTGTTTAATGCCGATTGCATTTGAAACGTGCCGCCCATTAAGAGTAGCCGTAAAAATGTCACAGTATTGTCAACAGCCACGATCCCGCTGCGACGCTACGCCGCGGCACTTTGCGCCATTCCCTCATTCAACCGAAAATCACAATTCAATCAATCACAGTTTGCTGTGAGCCATGTAAAATCGTCTGGGTCGTACCTTTAAAAAACTATCATCTTCAAGATGCCCAAGTACTCGCGGCGTTAAACATCGGCATTCCATATTTTTAGATCGCCGTTACGCTGGATCCAATAATTTTTCAAGGAGCACATATATGAAGGCAGCGACAATTGGCGCAGCGTTGATGGTCGCGGCGTTCGCCGCAGCCCAGCCCGCATGGGCGCAAGATGCCATGGCCAGTGCCGCGCAGGGCGTGGTCAGCGCTGTGGAGCCGGTGCACGTGAAGGCGCAGATCGTGGGTATCGACCCGGGTAGCCGCACGCTCACGCTCAAGGGGCCGGACGGCAATGCGGTGGTCGTCATGGTGAGCCAGCAGGTGGCCGGATTCGACCAGTTGAAAGTGGGCGACCGGGTGGACGTGCTCTACAAGAACGCGTTGCTCGTGAAGGCGGAGAAGGTCACGGGCAAGGACAAGGGTGTTCGCGCGCGCGTCGATACACAGGTGTACGCACCGGCCTCGGGTGGTTTCGAATCCGCTCGCCAGGTCGAGGTGCTCGCCACCGTGCAGAAGATCGATCGCAAGAAGCGTCTGGTCACGCTGCGCGGCGCGTATCAGACGCAAACGCTCCAAGTCGGCCAGGACGTCGATCTGAAGGACGTCAAGGTAGGCGATACGATTCACGCGGTCTTTGTCTCGGCAGCAGCCGTTCAGGTGACGCCGCAAGACACCGCGCAGTGACCGCTGCAGTCACGGTAGTAATCGCGGCGTTGTCATGCAGCCGAGCATGCCAGTGCCGTCACGCAGGACAACAGCATGTCGGCTCCCGCGAGCCCGCATGCTGCGCCAGGCAGACGCCTCCAACACCCCTAGTGGCAGGGGTGTTGTTTTGTCGGAGCCACAAAAGCTTCGTCAAACACGCAGCCGTCAGCGCTGCTAACGCGGCGCAGGCGGCCCGAGGCTCAACCATGCGAGCCGTCCCAGCCAACGTCTGAACAGGCCGCCTTTCGACGGAAGCGCGCAACTCAAGGACACTCGCGCCGCGCATTGACCATCCGTACTGAGCCATATGCGCTCGCCGCGATGCAGCTGGAATGTCTGGCCCGGGTCGAGCCAATGATCGTAAGGGGAGCTGACGCGTGTGAGCCAGAGGCGCGCGTCCTTTACGGCGAGCGTGCTATCGGCTTCGACACGCCATGTCAGCGTCGCGCCGGGCATGACAGAAAAATGCACCACCACCTTCGGCAGACGCTCGTCCTGCTGATACGCGAACCGGCTCGAGTCGTCATCCATGCACTGCGGGCTTGCCTGATCCATCTTGCTCTCCGTCATCAAGCCGGCGGACGGAGGCGCCCACAAAACAAAAGGCCCCTTCCGTTACCGGCGGGGCCTTGGGGATTGGTTACGCAGATTCAGACTGCTAACGCACACAAACTCCCAATGGCCAGCCGCTCATGGCTCGCTTCGGGTGTGTAATCGCATTAGCGATGAAGAGGTGCGTCAACATGGGATTGAGTGTGCCGTTTTGCCGCGGGTCTTGTCAACAGAAAATCGCCATCAGCACAAACGCTGCGCGTGCCGTGTGCAGTCCGCGCGACGTGACCTGTCCAGTGCCGGGCGAGGTTAAGCGAATCGGGGCGGCGCGCATGCTTCGCAAGACGTAGCGCTTTTTCCCTCAGACTCGCGGCAGTCTCACGTCGTGCGGGATGCGCTGCGCTGCTGCCGCAAAATCCTCACGAAGTTCAGCACGGTCGGCGATTTCTCACGCTGCCGATGGATCAGCGCAATACCTGTTGAAAGCGGTTTGCCCTGCAGTTCGTGATACGACACACCTTCGACCTGGATCTGCCGGATCGACGCGGGCACCACCGCAACGCCGAATCCTGCCGCCACGAGGTTGGCCGCCGACGAGATCTGTGGCGACTCCATGCTGATAGACGGCGCAAAGCCGGCTTCGCGGCAGGCGCTGATGATCGAGTCATACAGGTCCGGGCCGATCGGCCGCGGAAAGAGGATAAACGAGTCGTCCGCCAGGTCTGCCAGATTGACGCGCCGCCGCCGGTTCAACCGGTGGCTTGCCGGCAGCACGACCAGCATGTCTTCCTCGACCAGCGGTTGCACGATCAAATCCCGGCAGTTCAGCGGCATGCGCACCAGGGCGGCATCGAGTTGCCGCGCGGCGACCTTGTCGAGCAGCAGCGAGCTGTTGCTTTCCTCGCAGCCGATCGTCACGCGCTCATAGGCGTGACGATACCGTTGCATCGTCATCGCGACGGCTGGATGGAACACCGTGGAACCCGCGAAACCGAGCGAAAGCCGGCCTGTCTCTCCGCGGCCCGCATTCTGCACTTCGACCAAAGCCTCTCGCGCATCTTCAACGATACGTTGAGCACGCTCGCGAAACAGCCGCCCGGCTTCGGTCAATTCGACGCGGCGCGGATGACGGATGAACAACGGCGTGCCGATTTCGCGCTCGAGCTTCAGGATCTGCTGACTCAACGGCGGTTGGGCGATTCCGAGGTGCGTGGCGGCATCCGTGAAATGCAGATGCTCGGCGACCGCGAGAAAGTAGCGCAACTGACGAAATTCCATATCTTTTTCGTCTCCAAAATGTGACTTCGAGATATTGGACTAATGACCGGACTGATTCTAACCTTTGCGTCAATCCGATGCGCTCAAAGGCCGCACCCGAAATCACTGGCCGCAATCGTCGCGCATCGCAATCAACATTCGCCGAGGAGAAGTTCTATGTCAGCAGCGTATGCACCTCTCGCCAACCAGCCGGCCGTCGCGGCCCAAAGGCTCGTTGCGGATCTGCGCAACATCGTCGGCAAGAAGCACACCTTGACGGACGACGGCGCGACCCGCCGCTACCGTACGGGGTTTCGTTTCGGCACAGGCAAGGCGCTCGCGGTGGTACGTCCCGGCACGGTCGTCGAACAGTGGCAGGTGTTGCAGGCATGCATCGCGGCGAACGTGATCGTCATTACGCAGGCTTCGAACACGGGTCTCACGGGCGGCTCGACGCCTGACGGCGACGACTACGATCGCGACATCGTGATCGTCAGCACGACCCGGATGAAGAAGGTGTACCTCATCGACAATGGCAAGCAGGTGGTCTGCCTTCCGGGGGCGACGCTCGACCAGTTGGAAAAAGTGCTGAAGCCTCTCGGGCGTGAGCCTCATTCGGTGATCGGCTCGAGTTGCATCGGCGCGTCGGTATTCGGCGGTGTCTGCAATAACTCGGGGGGCGCGCTGGTGCAGCGTGGCCCGGCGTATACGGAAATGGCGGCCTTCGCGCAGGTCGACGCGACAGGCAGACTGAGCCTCGTCAATCACCTCGGCATCGAGCTCGGGGAGTCGCCCGACGAAATTCTTGGCCGGCTCGAGCGCGGCGAGTTTTCGGATGCCGACGTCCGGCACGACGCGGGCGCCGGGTCGGACCACGGTTACGCGACTCACGTGCGTGAGATCGACGCCGATACGCCGGCGCGTTTCAACGCCGATCCACAGCGACTGCATGAAGCGTCGGGCTCGGCCGGCAAACTGATGGTGTTCGGCGTGCGGCTCGACACGTTTCCGATCGAGCACAGCGCCAAGGTGTTCTATATCGGCACGAACCGGCCGGACGAACTCACGGCGATCCGCCGGCACGCGCTGCACGGCTTCAAACATCTGCCGATCTCGGGCGAATACCTGCATCGCGACGCTTTCGACATTGCAGAAAAGTACGGCAAGGATAGCTTCCTCGCGATCAACTATCTCGGCACGTCCAGACTGCCCGCGCTGTTCGGCTTGAAAAGCCGTTTCGATGCGCTATTCGATCGCCTCGGCTGGTTCCCTTCGCATTTCACCGACCGCGTCTTGCAGGCCGTAAGCCGGCTGTTCCCAAACCATTTGCCGCCGCGTATGAAGCAGTACCGTGACAAGTATGAGCATCATCTGATGTTGAAAGTCGCGGCCTACAGTGTCGAGGAAACGCGTGCGTTTCTCTCGCGCTATTTCGAAAACGCAAGCGGCGGTTACTTCGAATGCACCGAAGAAGAGGGCAGAAAAGCGTTCCTGCATCGCTTCGCCGCCGCGGGCGCCGCGGTTCGCTATCGTGCCGTGCATCCGCGGGAGGTGGAGGACATCGTCGCACTCGATGTGGCGCTGCGCCGCAACGATCCCGACTGGATCGAAACGCTGCCGCCGGAGATCGAAAAGACGATCGCGATCAAGTTGTACTACGGCCACTTCCTGTGCCACGTGTTCCACCAGGATTACATCGTCAAGAAGGGCAACGATTGCCTCGAAGTCGAACACAAGATGTGGATGTTGCTGGATCGACGCGGCGCGGAATATCCGGCGGAGCATAACGTCGGGCATCTGTATCACGCGAAGCCGCAGCTCGCCGCGTTCTATCAGCAGCTCGATCCTTGCAACTGCTTCAATCCGGGAGTCGGGCAAATGTCGAAGTTCGCGAAGTACCGCGAAGCGGCGGGTTGAAGCGCCGCATTCGGACGCACATGAGTGGGGCGAGGCGAGGTGACGCGCGCCTGCGCCGGCCCGCAACAAGTTATGTCGAAATGTGTCGCGCAGCGTGGAAAACGCCCGCAAACCCTTATCCCACGGGCCTTCCTCGTGGTGAAACAGCGCGACATATCTTCCCTGTCGATTATGTCGACGCGTCCTTCTATAGTCCGTTCGTTGCCACGCCGCAGTCACCGAAGTGGCCCGAATCCAGGAAGGATATCTCGTGAAGAATCGTTCGTTCGTCGTCCCGGCTGCCGTTCCTGCCGCTGCCTCCGTTTCCGGCTCGATACCGGCCCGTTCATCCGCACGCGGCGCGCTGCGCAAGCTCGTACTTTCCGCCGCAACCGCCGCGCTCGCACTCGGCAGTGCATCGGCGTTCGCCTGGTCGCAGCATGCCACGGCCTACACCTCGCGCGGCACCTATAACGGCGCGCGTTACGGCTCGTGTGGCAGTGGCAGCTGTTCGCATGCGGGCGGCGTCGTCGGCCCCTACGGCGGCCTCGCCACCAACACCGGCACGGTGACTCGCACTGCGCCGGGCCAGTTCTCCAATTCGGGCACCGCGACCGGTCGCTACGGCAACTCCGTCCAACACTCGGGCGACACCAGTTGCGCCGGCGGAACGTGCTCGCACGCCGGCACCCTCACGGGTCCGGACGGCAAAATGGCCACCACGTCCGGCGATGTCACGAGGACCGGCGCGGGGCAGTATTCGTCGTCGGGATCGGTGACCGGCGCGAACGGCAATACGGTCAGTCATTCGGCGTCGACGAATTGCGCCGGCTCGACCTGTTCGCGCTCCGGCACGGTGACCGGCCAGAATGGCGGCACGGTCGATCACTCGGGTTCGGCCACGCGTGTCGCAGCGGGCGTCGTGACGACCTCGACTAGCGTGACGGGTACGCACGGCAACACGGTGACGTCGAGCGGGACGGTGGTGGCGAGTACGGGCGTCGTCGCGACGGGCGGCACCACGGTGGTCGTGGCGCCGAAGCCGGTGGTCGTCGCGCCGCCCGTCGCGTATGTGCCGCCGCCCACGGTGGTCGTGGCGCCCGCGCCGGTCGTGGTTGTACCGAAGCCGGTCGTGGTCGCGCCGCCGGTGGCCTATGTGCCGCCGCCGCCGGTCGTCTACGCACCGCCGCCTCCGCCGCCCGCTGTGTATGTCGCTCCGCGGGTGGTGTATGCCGCGCCGCGTCCGGCGGTTTGGGTGCCGGGCCATTGGGTCGGGCGTGTCTGGGTGCCGGCGCACTGGGCGTGAGGGGGCAGCCATGCGAGTCAAATCACGTGTGACAGTGGAGCAGGGTGGCAGCGCCGCGTTCAGACCGGCTCTCGAGGATTCATCGACACGGCGCTTCTACAAATCGGGCGTGCTGGCGGCGCTAGTCGTGGCGACCGGGTTGGCGATTGCGATGTGCCGTTTCGGGACCGCAGCCGATACGCGCAGGGCGAGTGCGTCGTCGCGGGATTGCTCCGCCCGCTATGCGGCGTTGCTCGACCTCGCGGAGCTGGCGAGACGTGACGGCAAATCATCCGAAGTGGTTGTTCGCGGCCTGAGCGACAGAGGCGGCGCCATGAGCGGATGTGTGTCGACGGGCGGCAGCGGACTGGCGGAGTAGAGCGGCTGATCGATACCCGCGCCGCTCACGCCGCGAAATGGAGCGCGCCCGCGTGCCTGCACAGCCGGGGAGCGCGCTTGGCGATCCGCGGCCTCGTGGCTGAAGCGAATCCACGCAGATTCGGCTCTCTGCGCCGCGCCCGGATCGAAATTGAGTACGGAGCCGCCGATTGCCGATTTCCCGCCGTCTTACTCCGGTTCCGCGAGCACTAACGGAAAGCGAATCTCGAACGTCGTCCCTACACCCTCACGCGACACAAAATCGATGTGCCCGTTCAACACCCGGCACAACTCCTTGACGATCGCGAGACCGAGCCCCGTGCCCGGAATATCTTCGCCCGCGGCGCGCTCGAATTCGTCGAACACGCGGTCGGCGTCCGACGGCGCAATACCCACGCCGGTATCGGAAACGCGAATCGACCAGTGCGACTCGCCGGCCATCGCGAAGTCGAGTTCGACTTCACCGGACTTGGTGTACTTGGTGGCGTTCGAGAGCAGGTTGACCGCGATCTGTTTGAGCTTGAGGCGATTGGACGTGACCGTCGGCAACGCGGGGTCGAAGGCGGCACGCAACGTGAGACCTTTCGCCTCGATCGACGGACGCGAAGCGGCGACCAGTTCGTCGTAGAGCGCGCGCAGATCGACCTGTTCGAGTACGAGCGCGGCGCCGTCGCCCAGCACCACGGAGTACTCGACGATCTGATCGACGAGCTGTTTCATATCGGCGGCCTGGCGGTTGGCCAGCGTCAACGCGGTATCGGCTTTCGCGGGGGCGCGCCCGATCAGCTGCAGTGCGATGGAAAAGGCGTTCAGAAAGTTGCGCAGATCATGGACCACGCTGCGCGTAATTTGCATGCGCGACTCGTACAGGTCGCTCACCAAACGCTGTTTCAGCTTGAGTTCGTGATTGGCGCGTTCAAGCCGGCCGGTGTATTCGTCGATCTTGCGGTCCCGCTCGCTCACCACTTCCTTGATCGACGTGAGCGTCACCATACTGAGTGTTTCGGCAATCAGGCGGCGTGCGCGGCTCTCATGGCGGCGCGTGAACGCGTTGTCGAGGCCCGCGAATTCTTCGAGCGCGTCGGCGAGCACCTGATGGAAGAGATCGAGTTCGCGCACCAGTTCCTCGATGCGGTAGCCCTGGCGCCAGCGCACCATGCCGTGTTTTCTCGCATTGCGTTCGATAGCCGGCTCGACCCGTTCGAGATCTTCGATATCGAGCGCCTCGCACAGTCCTTCGAGAATCTCAGGCAGATGATCCGCCAGTTGCTGGTAGGTGAGCTTGTCCGCTTCGATGAGGTCGACGTCGCCGAAGACGGCGTTCATCCATTGTTCGGTGAGCCGGGTGCGCTCGGTGCGAATGTAATCGGCAAAATTGCGCAGGGGGCTAACGCGTGTGTCGGTCATGGTGGCGCAGTGGGATCGGTTGCGACATTATCACCGCAATCGCGTGTTGTGGAACACCGCTTGCGTAGGCAACACGCCCCGCGGCGGCGTTTGGTGCGGCGGCCCATCGATGCGGTCAATCTTGCCGATATGGCTTGATCCTGTGTCCGCTGCCGCGCCCGTGTCAGGCAGGCGAATCGTGCGCCTTCAAAAAATCGACGAACGCGCGCAACGGCGCGGGCAAATGGCGACGGCCCGGATAGTAAAGAAACGGTCCCGGGAAACGCTGCCACCACGGTTCCAGAATCGGCTCCAACGCGCCGCTGTCCAGATGTGGGCGAAGCATGTCTTCGAAAAGATGAATGACGCCCACGCCGGCGACGGCCGCGCTGATGGCGAGGTCGATCGCCGCGCCGGGGCGCACCAGCAGCGGCCCCGATGGATTTAACTGCAGCACTTCGCCATCGCGCTCGAAATACCAGATCGGCATGGCGCCCCCCGCGAACTGGCCGCGCAGGCACGCATGCGAAAGCAGCTCGCCCGGATGGTCCGGACGCCCATGCGCGTCGAGATAGCCCGGCGCCGCGGCGGTGGCGAAGCGTTGCACGCGCGGCCCGATCGGAATCGCGATCATGTCCTGTTCGAGTCGCTCGTCATAGCGAATACCCGCATCGCAGCCGATGGACAGCACGTCGACGAACCCGTCTTCGACCACGACCTCGACGCGTATGTCGGGATAGGCCTTCAGGAACGCCGCGACGAGGCCCGGCAAAACGATCCGCGCGGCGCTGGCCGGCACGTTCAGTTTGAGCGTGCCGGCCGGCTTGTCCCTGAATACGTTCAGCACGTCCAGCGCCGCTTCCATCTCGCTGAAGAGCGGCGTGAGCTTCTCGATGAGGCGCAATCCGGCTTCAGTCGGCGCCACACTGCGCGTGGTGCGGTTGAGCAGCCGCAGACCAAGCTTTGCTTCGAGGCGGCGCACGGCGATGCTCAAGCTCGACGCCGAGACGTTGCCCACCCGCGCCGCGTCCCGAAAGCCGCCTGCGCGGGCAACCGAGACGAATGCGGCCAGATCGTTCAATTCCATGGCGATTGTTCACATTTTTAAACAACCCGTACACGTTAGACGGCTTTATTAAACAACGCAACCGCGCCCATACTTTCGCTCATCCAATCACCGAGGCGCGCACCATGACCCTTCCCACCATCACGGACACTTTCCCGCTGGCCGGCCGCCCCGTGCGCCGCATGGGCTACGGCGCCATGCAACTGGCCGGACCCGGCGTATTCGGGCCGCCGAAAGATCGCAAGGAGGCGATCGCGGTGCTGCGCGAAGCCGTGGCGTCGGGCGTCAACCATATCGACACGAGCGACTTCTACGGGCCGCACGTGACCAACCAGCTGATTCGCGAAGCGCTGCATCCGTACCCCGGCGACCTCGTGATCGTCACCAAGGTCGGCGCGTTGCGCGGCAGCGACGGCGCGTGGCTGCCGGCGCTCGAACCGGAAGATATCGAGCGTGGCGTGCACGACAATCTGCGTCATCTCGGTCTCGACGTGCTCGAGGTCGTCAATATGCGGATGATGGGCGACGTGCACGTTCCCGCCGAAGGTTCGCTTGAAAAGCAGGTGACGGCCCTTGCCGAACTGCAACGCCGCGGGCTCGTTCGCCACATCGGTTTGAGCAACGTGACCGCGACGCAGATAGCGCAGGCGCGGCGCATTGCGGAAATCGTCTGCGTGCAGAACCACTACAACCTCGTTCATCGGGCGGATGACACGCTGATCGACGACCTCGCGCAGAAGGACATCGCGTATGTGCCGTTCTTCCCGCTCGGCGGTTTCACGCCGATCCAGTCGTCGGCGCTTTCGGACATCGCGCGAACACTTGGCGCGACGCCGATGCAGGTGGCGCTCGCGTGGCTACTGCATCGGTCGCCTAACCTTCTGTTGATTCCGGGCACGTCGTCATTGGGGCATCTGCGGGAAAATCTGCAGGCGTCGCAGTTGAGCTTGACCGACGAGGTGTGCGCTCAGCTGGACAGGATCGGCGGCGTTAGCGGCAAGGCGTGATCGCAATACGTGAGGGCTGGCGGGCAGTCTCCCTACGCGAAGCCGGCCTCACGCCGAACTTGCGATGTACTCTCGCAGCCATTGGTGCGCGGGATCGCGGTGCGAGCGCTCGTGCCAGAGCATTGCCATCTCGTAGCCCGGCACATCCACGGGCGGCTCGACCATCCGCAGCGCGCTGTTGGCGCGGGCGAGCCGCGCGGGCAGCATCCCCACCAGGTCGGTATTCTCCAGTACCGACGACATGAACAGAAAGTGCGGCACGGACAGCACGACTCTGCGTGTCAGGCCGGCCTTCGCGAGCACTTCGTCCGTCACGCCGGTAAAGCCGCCGCCGTCCGGCGACACGATCACATGTTCGAGCTTGCAGAACTGCGCGAGCGTCGGCCGGCGCTTCAGGCGTGGGTGACCGGCGCGGCCGGCCAGAACGTAGCGCTCGGCGAACAACAAACGGCGGCGCAACCCTTCGGGCGCGCCTTCGCTCGTATGAAATGCCAGATCGATCTCTCCCTGTTCCGCCTGCCGCGCAATGCGGGGCGGCGCCGCTTCGACGATGGAGAGACGCGCACCCGGCGCCGCTGCGCGCAAGCCGGCCAAAGCGGGGAGGATGATCGTCGATTCGACGTAGTCGCTCGCGGCAATGCGCCACGTGTGATTCGCTTCGGCGGGATTGAACGGACGGGCTGGCGCCACGGCGCGCTCGAGCGCTTCGAGTGCTTCGCGCAAGGGTTCGCGCAACGCCTCGGCCCGGGCGGTAGGACGCATGCCGCGAGGTCCGGGCAGCAGCAACGGGTCGCCCAGCACATCCCGCAGTTTGGCCAGATGCACGCTGACGGAGGGTTGCGAAAGGTTTAGCCGTTGCGCTGCGCGAGTCACGTTGTGCTCCGACAGCAGCACGTCGAGCGTGATCAGCAGGTTGAGGTCCAGCCCTCGAAGATTATTCATGGCTATACCTGACATATTGGGAATTCATTTCCAATATACCGGAGCAAAGTCTATCTTGGGTTTCTTTAAGCCATGAAGGCCTCGTCATGAACGTTCTTCTTGTTTACGCGCACCCGGAACCCAAATCGTTGAACGGATCTCTCAAGGAGTTTGCGGTCAAACGTCTCGAAGATGCAGGGCACACCGTTCAGGTGTCCGACCTGTACGCGATGAAATGGAAAGCGTCGCTCGATGCTGACGACAGCCTGGCGAAAGAACGCGGCGAGCGGTTTGATCCGTCCCGTGACTCGAAGCATGCATTCGAGAATGGACTGCAGAGCAAAGACATCGAGGTCGAGCAGGAAAAACTCGTGTGGGCGGATGCCGTCATCCTGCAGTTTCCGCTCTGGTGGTTCACCATGCCGGCCATTCTCAAAGGCTGGGTCGAGCGCGTGTATGCCTATGGCTTTGCATACGGCGTCGGAGAGCATTCCGATGTGCGGTGGGGCGAACGCTACGGCGAGGGCAAGCTCGCCGGAAAGCGGGCGATGCTGGTGGTCACGACGGGCGGGTGGGAATCGCACTACAGCCCGCGAGGCATCAATGGTCCGATGGACGACGTGCTGTTTCCGATTCAGCACGGCATGCTGTATTACCCCGGCTTCGACGTGCTGCCGCCCTTTGTGATCTACCGGACGAGCCGCATCGACGAAACGAATTATCCCGCCGTGCGGGACGCGCTCGGACAGCGTCTGGACGATCTTTGGAAAGCTGCGCCGATTCCGTTCCGCGCTCAGAACGGCGGCGCATACACGATTCCGGATCTGACGTTGCGGGCCGATATTGCGCCCGGCACGGTAGGCTTCGGGGCGCACCTCGAGCAGGATTAGGACGCGTACGCGGCAGCGCTCCATCTTCATCTTCATGCAGACGAAGCGCGAGACGCCGCGCGTCGGTTGCGCGGCATCCATCGCCATCCCGGGGTCACCCAAGCTGACGGGATCGTATGCTTCGCTGAAATTTGGTTGTAAGTCGTCGTTGCTAGAGTCGTCGAAAGAATCTTGCCCTATATGCCGGGCAGTGTTCTTCGGACACCTAGATAGGGAAGAGCGACAAACCATGAACCAAACTCGTGCGTTCTGGCTCATTCTGACGCTGCTATTTACGACGCATGCCTGGGCATTTCAGTCCCGGGTCGTCGCCATCCCGAGCGTCGCCATGCATAAGTCGCTCGCAGCGACAGTCGTGCTACCCGACCAATATGCGCGCGGCAAGGGGGCTGACCGCTTTCCGGTCGTCTATCTGTTGCACGGCTCGGGTGGCGACTACACGGACTGGACCTCGAACTCGCAGATCGGCAAGCTGGCCGACCGCTATCACGTGATACTGGTGATGCCCGACGGCGGCCACGAAAGCTGGTACATCGACAGTCCGGTCGATCCGCGCAGCCGTTACGAAACCTATGTGGGAACGGAGGTGGTTACCTACGTCGACGCGCATTTCCGCACGATCGCGAAGCGCGAGGCGCGTGCCATTACGGGCCTGAGCATGGGCGGATTCGGCGCCTTGCATATTGCGCTGGACCGCCCGGACGAATTCGGCGCGGCGGGCAGTATCAGCGGCGCGGTGGATCCGCGAGGCTGTGAGAATGAGCCCGGCATCGACCGGGTGTTCGGCGATCCGGCGCGGCACGCCGACTTCTGGGACAACGAGGCGATCGTCGAGAATGCGCGCAGTCTCGGCAACGCGCATATCGCGCTCACGATCGATTGCGGAGTGAACGATTCGCTGGTGCAGTCGAACCGAACGCTGCACGAGCGTCTGGTCGAACTCGGCGTGCCGCACGATTATGCGGAGCGGCCCGGCGGCCACACGTGGAAGTACTGGGCCAACGCGGTGCAGTATCAGGTACTGTTTTTCGCCGGCGCGTTCAAGCGCAACGGGAGCAGCGCGGCAAGCGCCGCGGCCTGACACCGCGCCGCGCTTCAGGGCGCGCCGTGGGGCGGGTTCAAAACGCCCGCCGATCCGTCAATCGATGCCGTGAAATACCGCGTCGTCCGGACCGAGATAGGCCGGCGGGCGCCACGCCGCATCGCGCATGGAATGCTGGACCAGTTTTTCGACGCCCAGCAGCACCGCGAAAATCGCCATCCGCACCGGAATGCCGTTGTCCGTTTGCCGGAAAATCGCCAGCCGCGAATCGTGATTCAGGTCCACGCTGAGATCGTTCGCGCCCGGCCGGCTGTCGCGCGGCAGCGGGTGCATGATCAGCGTATCGGCGCCGCACACGCTGTCCACCAGCGCCTGATTGATCTGGAAATCCGGCGTGTAGCCTTCGAACGATTCGTCGGTGAAGCGCTCTTTCTGGATGCGCGTGGCATACACCACGTCGGCGCCGCGCAGGCCGGCGGACAGATCGTGAGTCTGCTCGATCACGTGGTCGTTGCGCGAAATCTGCTCGATGATGTAGCTCGGCATTTCGAGCGTGGGCGGCGAGATCAGCGTGAACTTGATGCCGCGGTACAGCGCCAGCAGTTTGACCAGCGAGTGCACGGTGCGCCCGTATTTCAGGTCGCCGACCAGCGCGATATGGGCGCCGTCGACGATCTTGCCCAGGCGCGAGAATTCACGCTGGATGGTGTACAGGTCGAGCAGCGCCTGGCTCGGGTGTTCGCCCGGGCCGTCGCCGCCGTTGATCACCGGTACATTGGTCGCGCGCGCGAATTCGGCCACCGAGCCTTGCTCGGGATGGCGGATCACCAGCGCATCCACATAGCCGCTCATCACGCGGCTGGTGTCGTAGATCGATTCGCCCTTGGCCATCGACGAAAACGTGAAGCCGGTGGTGTCGCAGACCGAGCCGCCTAGCCGGCAGAACGCCGAACCGAAGCTCACGCGCGTACGCGTGCTGGCCTCGAAGAACAGATTGCCGAGCACCGCGCCTTCCAGCACCCGGGAGATTTTGCGGCGCCGGGCGATCGGCTGCATGATGTCGGCCACGCGAAAGAGCGCTTCCACCGAGTCGCGCGAGAACTGATCCACCGACAGCAACTGCGGCTTGCCCTCGAAAAGCATCTGGCTCGCGAGCGATTGCGAGTCTACGCTTTGCGTATACTTTTCGCCGGGCTCGCCGTGCACCACGATTTCCGACACGAAACGCTCGACGATTTCCGGCATGGCCCGCGATTCCTGCGAGTCGTCCGGCAGGAGCCAGGTGTCGAGCGCCCGGCGCGACACGCCGATGCGGCTTGCGAACGTGTCGCGCGTCATGTTCAGGCGACGCATGGCATCGCGTAGGAAGGCTTGTTGCGGGACGCTCATGGGGCACCTGTCGGAAAAGGAAAGTCGGCGAATGTACGCGTTGCGTATATTAGTTTTCCTGCGGCAGAAGTCAAGCAATTTCGCGATGGACTTTGCCACGCCGCGCCGGTGGCGGTTACACTGCGTCTCATGCATTCCGGCCCAACCTCCCGACTCCGCCCGTCGACCTTCGCACGTCTTGCCCTGGTGAGCGTCGCAGCCGCACGCGCGTGTGACTCGAACGTCGGCGCCAAAGCCAAAAAACAGCCGCTCATCTGACCGGAGCACGCTGTTCCGTCAGATGCGACGGAACAGCCGGTCAACGCCCGCCTGGGCACTTTCCTGTCTTTCCTCCCTCGCACCGCCTGACGGAATCGATACGGTCGTCATCGAGGTAAAGACATGTCTATTTTTTCGGGTATCTGGGTTCCGCTCATCACACCGTTCGCCGACGGCGCCGTCGATCACGCCGCCTTGCGCGCGCTGGTGCGCCGCTATGCCGGCGCGGGCATTGCCGGGCTGGTCGCGCTCGGCACGACCGGCGAGCCGGCGGCGCTCGATCCCGCCGAGCAGGACGCCGTGCTGGCGACGATTCTCGACGAAGCGCGGGCCGAGGCCCGCCACGCGCATGATGCGCGGGCCTTGCCGGTGCTGGTCGGCGTGTCGGGCAATCACACGGCGAGCATGCGCGAGCGTATCGCGCAACTGAACCCGTTGCCGATTGCCGGTGTGCTGATGGCCGCGCCGTACTACATCCGGCCTTCGCAAGCCGGCATCGTCGATCACTTCGCGGCGCTGGCGGACGCGAGCGCGAAGCCGGTCGTGCTGTACGACATTCCCTATCGAACCGGCGTGCGGCTGGAACTCGACACGTTGCTCACGCTTGCCGCGCATCCGCGGATCCAGGCGGTGAAGGATTGCGCCGGTTCGCTCGACACCACGCTCGCGCTGATTCGCGATGGGCGCCTGCAGGTGCTCGCCGGCGAGGACATCAATATCTTCAGCACCTTGTGTCTGGGCGGCAGCGGGGCGGTCGCGGCGTCCGCGCACGTGCGACCCGAGCGCTTTGTCGCGCTGTATCGCGCGCTGGCGGCGGGGCGGCTCGACGAAGGACGGCGCATTTTTCACGCGCTGGCGCCGCTGATCCAGACGTTGTTCGCCGAACCGAATCCGGCGCCGGTCAAGGCCTTGCTGGCCGCGCAAGGATTGATACGCGACGAGTTGCGCATGCCGATGACGCGCGCGAGCGGTGCGCTGCGTGAGCGGCTCGAAGCATGGGCTGACCAGGAGCGGAGCGATTCGAAGGAAGCCGAAGCATCGGTTTGAGTCAGACGCTGGTTGCGAGCGAAGGCGCATGCGGGCGATGGCGCGGCGTGTTGATCACGGCACCCGCGCCGCGCCGTGAACGTGATCCGATGCATTCCCTGTATTTGAGATGATGCTTCGTCATGCCAGGGGATAATCGACGCCCTCTGTCCATTCTCGCGACCGGTGTACAGCCGGTTGATGCCGTATGCAGTCAGTCCCGTTGGCCGATCTTCCGTGGCGCTCGCCATTGCCCGGCACGTGCCGCATGTATCGCACAGGTCGCACGTTCGGTGCGCCAAACGTGTTGCCCATATCGAACCCGCGCCGGGCAGCGTCCGAGCGAATGTGTTCGACGAGCTCGCCGCGCGCGGGGCGGCGTTAATGGCTTCCGTATTTAGCGCCGGTAGCCGGCTTGCCAGCGGATCGGTCGGCTTCGTCACGCGCCGCACCGCGTTGACGCTGGCGTTGGGCGCGGCGGGCGGCGCGGCGGCGCTGGCGCTCGCCGCGGGCTTTGCGATCGGCACGCACTGGCCGGCGCATCGCGGGGCCGGCAATCCGGAGGCGGGTCGCATCGAGCACGACTATGCGATCGATCAACTCGGCAAGCTGAATGCGTCCGTGGCGCAGATCGAACCGCGCATCGCGCGATTGACCGCACAGGTCGGCGACCTACGCGATTTCGAAGCGCGCCTGAACACGCCCCGGCCGGCGCCGCGCGCACCGGCTGTCCCCGCCATGCCGGCCGCGGCGTCCGAAGCCGACACCGCGGCCACCGACAGCGAAGGCGAGGGCGGCCCTTCGCTGCCGCCGCGTCGCTGTAGCGAACTCGCGCCGGCACTGAGCCGCCATGCCGATGTCGCACGCACCGGCCAGCAACTGGAGTGCATTGCCGCGACTCTGTCGGCGCTCGAGCAGCAGACCGCCGATCACGCGATCGCGTACGCCGCGTTTCCCGGCCGCATGCCCGCCGACGGCGCGCGCTTCGGCTCGCCATTCGGCAATCGCATCGATCCGTTCACGCATCGTTTGAGCTTTCATCCGGGTCTCGACCTGGTTGCCGGGACCGGCACGCCGATTCGGGCGGCGGCCGGCGGCCGCGTGGTTTTTGCCGGTGAGAAATCGGGTTATGGCAACGCGGTCGAAATCGATCACGGTAACGGCCTCATGACGCGCTATGGCCACGCGTCGCGCATCGTCGTGCATGTCGGTGATCTGGTGCTGCCGCGTCAATATATTGCCGATGTCGGCTCGACCGGCCGCTCCACCGGGCCGCATCTGCACTTTGAAGTGCTCGTCAACGGCGCGCCGGTCAATCCGGTTGCCTACCTCGCCCTTTTCTTGCCCGCGTCCCATGGCTAACCGACATTTTCCGCGCGAGGGGGGCCGCCTGACTCACCGCGCCTATACGCTTCGGCCGGCGCGCTCGCTGGGGTTTCGCGTGGTGGTGTGGGCCGTGGCGTGCGCGCTATGCGTTTGCGCGGGCGCGGCGGGCTTCGCGGTTTGGCATGCGAGGCGCGCCGGCACGCCCTTGGTGGCATGCAGCGCGGCCCCTGTCGAGGAGGGTGAGCAGCAGATCCAGTTGACTCGCGCTCGGCTCGCTCTGGCGGAGGAGTCGGCGGCGCGCGCCGCCGTGCAGAAGACGGCGGACAGCGCCGCAGCCGAGGTTGCGCGGCTTGACGCGGAATTGCAATTTCTTCGCGGTCAGAGCAAGGGCGGGTCAGCAGCACGGACGGAAGCCGCGGGTCGCTGAGCGTCGGCGGTGAGCGAGGCGCCTACGCCGGCCAGCTAGCGCCGGGCAACCAATGCGGGGCGGCAAGCACCAACCAGCGAGCACTAGCCAGCCAACACCAGCCAACCAACGCGCCAGCCAGCCAACGCACCAGCCACACCGTTTCTCCGCCGCGCCCCGCCTTGCGCGACGACCATTTTCATTCACCAGAGATCGTTATGTTCAACAAGAAGAAATCCGCGGGTATCAAGCAGACCAAGCTCGCCACCCTGATTGCCCACGACGTGCGGATCACGGGCGACCTTCGGTTCAGCGACGGCCTGCGCTTGGACGGCCACGTCACCGGCAACGTGAGCGGCGAGCCGGGCGGGCAGACGTTGCTGGTATTGAGCGATCGCGGGTCGATCGAGGGCAACGTGCACGGCTACGACGTGGTGGTCAACGGCAGGATCGTCGGCGACGTGATTGCCGATCACTTCGTCGAGTTGCAGAGCAACGCGCATGTGACCGGAAGCATCTACTACCAGCAGTTGCGCATGGATTGCGGCGCCTCGGTGGACGGCAAGCTCACCAAACGCGACGCGGCGCAGTCGACGCCGCCGCATCTCGTGTCGGTGGCCGACAGCGCAGCCGACGAACGCATGGCCGGCTAGCCGGCGAGGCGATCAGCCGGCTCGCCGGCAAGGCGCCGTATCAGACCGGTCCCGGCAGCGACTGGCGCCGCGTTGGCGTGTCGAGGCCGAGCCCATCGGCGCGCGCGGTCCGGGCATCGGGATCAGCGCGTGTTTCGCGGGTTGTGGCGAGCCGTCCCACCGCGCTGCGCTCAAGTGTGGCGAGCATGTTCATCTCGACTACCTGCAGTTTGAAAGCCAGCACGATCAGCCCGCTTGCCAGCAGCAGGTCGCCCGCGAACACGACCGCGTAAAGCGCCGAGGTGCGCTGCGGGTTGCCGAGCAGCAGCGACAGATTGGTGCGATGGAGCAGCACGAGCACGAGCGGCACGAGGCCATTGAGCGTGGCGATCGTGCCACCGATCATCGCCATGAGTCGAGCGGCGCCCAGGTGCGGACGGCGCCGCCGGCACACTTCATAAAGCGTGGCGGCGCGGACCGGCAGGAAAAACAGCACGAGCAGGCCGGCGCGCAATACCATCGGAACCTTGAACAGCAGTGCGCATCCATAGAGGGCGCAGAACACGGCCGTGACGGCAAGTCCGGCAGGCCACGGCGCCTTGACGCCGAACAGTTGGCGCGTGCCCGCCCAGATCAGCAAGCGGCTTTGCAGCGCGAGCGTCGCGGTGGCGATCAACAGCGCGTCGTAGGGCCACGTGAAATGCAACGCGAAGCAGGCCGACGACGCGGCGAGCAGATAGAAACCGACCGCCCAGAAGCGGAACGCGGCGACGGCCGCGAACATGTGCGACAGCACGGTCGTAATGAGGGCGCAGCACAAGAACGTGATCAACCATAACGAATTAAACGTCGCTACATCGAATTTCATGAAGTCTCCAACACCTGAGCTGCCTGTTATTGTTTATTTGTGAATTGCGATCCGCCAACGGCCGCGGCGCGCCCAGCGGCAACCCCTTACTGCATCTTTCAGAAGATCGCTATGCTCATGCGGAGACCCTTGTCTCCCGCAACAGGCTGCCGAAGTCGTCGGCGTTGAGCGGCTTGCCGAGCAGGAAGCCCTGCATCTCATCGCACATCATCGACCTGAGCATGTTGAGTTGCGATTCGGTTTCGACACCTTCGGCCACCACATCCATTTCCAGCGAGTGCGCAAGCGCGATGATCGCCGATACGATCGCGCGGCCCTCCAGTCCGTGCGCGTCGAGACCGTTGGTGAAGAAGCGGTCGATCTTCAACTGCTTGACGCGAAAGCGCTGCAGATAGGCGAGGCTCGAGTAGCCGGTGCCGAAGTCGTCGATCGCGATCTCGAAGCCGCAGGCCTGAAACTGGCGGATCATCTCGATGGTTCTGGGGGCGTCCTGCATCGCCACGGTTTCGGTGATCTCGAACATGATCTGCGTGCATTCCACGCCCTCGGCCTCCACGATCTCGAGCATGCTCGCGACGAGATTGGGCTGCAGCATCTGGCGCGGCGACAGATTGATCGCCACTTTCATCGACGGCAAGCCGTGCTCGATCCAGCGGCGAATCTGCCGGCACGCTTCGCGCACCACCCAGTAGCCGATGTGCAGGATCTGCCCCGAGCGTTCGGCGATCGGAATGAACTCGAGCGGCGTGATCTCACCGAGTTGCGGGTGATGCAGACGGATCAGCGCCTCGGCGCCCGCCAGCGACTCGCCGCCGCCGTGAAACTTCGGCTGGAAGTGCAGCGAGAAATGGCCGGCCGCGAGCGCGTCGTGCAAAGCGCTCTGGATCTGCAGCGTGCGCATGGCTGCTTCGTTCATGCTGCGCTCGAAGAAGCGATAGGTGCTGCGGCCCGCGCGTTTGGCTTCGTACATGGCCGCGTCCGCGTGTTTCAGCAGCGTTTCGACGCTGTCGCCGTCGTCCGGATAGAGGGCGATACCGATGCTGGGCATCACCTGGAGCGGCTGGGAGTCGGTCCACATGCCCATGCGCATCCGGTCGAGCACACCCTCGGCCAGCGCGCCGGCGTCTTCGCGCGAGCCGAAATTTTCCGCCAGCACCACGAACTCGTCGCCGCCCAGCCGCGCCACGGTGTCGCTTGCGCGCACGCACAGCAGCAGGCGCTGCGCGAACGCGGTCAGCACCTGGTCGCCGACCGAATGGCCGAGCGAATCGTTGATAGTCTTGAAACCGTCGAGGTCCATGAAGAGGACCGCGCACAGCGAACGCTGCCGCTGCGCGCGATGGATCGCGTGTTCGATGCGCTCGGTCAGCGTGCTGCGGTTCGGCAGCCCGGTCAGGCTGTCGAGCGTGGCGAGCCGCACGATCTGGCCGTTCAGTCTGGACACCGCGCCGACCAGAAAGGTGGTGCGCGCATCGAAACGCGACAGCATCAGCGTGACGATCAGAATCGCAAAGGTGAACAGGGTCACCGAGGTCGCGAGCCACGTGGTGTTCACGCCATTGGCCGCGCCGCACACGGCGCCGGGCGCAAACTCGGCGGCGGCCATGCCGGCGTAATGCATGCCGCTGATCGCGACGCCCATCACCAGGGCCGCGGCCAGCCGCTTGCGCACCACGTGGCGCGCGTCGTCGTCGCTGAGCGCGCGCGCGAGCCACAGCGCGGCGCTCGACGCGCCGATCGCGACGGCGAGCGAGCCCGCGAACCATGCCGGTCGATAAACAATGCCTGGCGTCATCTGCATGGCCGCCATGCCGACATAGTGCATGCCGGCAATGCCGCATCCCATCACCACGCCGGCGGCCGGCAGCCGGCCCGCCGTCAGCCGCTCATGGGTCGTGATGGTCAGCGCCAGATACGAAGCCGCGGTCGCGAGTCCGAGCGAGGCGGCGGTGGTCGGGAAGTCGTAGCCGAGCGGAATCGGCAGCGAAAACGCCAGCATGGCGATGAAGTGCATCGACCAGATGCCGACGCCGAGCGCCGCGGCGCCACCCAGCCGCCAGGCCTGCCGCGCGCGCGGCGAGGCCAGCAGGAAAATGCGGCCGGTCAGGTCCAGGGCCGTGTATGAAGCCAGCGTCGCGACGACGAAAGAAATGGCCACCAGCCAAAGGTTATATGAGCTTTGCATGTCTAGTCCAACCGCCGGAAGGGAAGCGGCTGAACTGGTTATCGACAGTTCAAGGCAAATATTTAATTCGCTTTCAATACGTTAGGTGCCGGCGGCGGCCGCTTCGCCGGTGCGTGCCGCTCGGGCCGGCGTGGCGTGTTTCCGCGAGCGGGGCCCGCATCGGGCCGGTGCGGCATGGCGTTTGCGCACCGGTGGTGCCGGCCCCGATACGCCGGTGTGCGCGCGACGACATGAAAGCCGTGCTGTCCGCCGCCCTGGCCTTCCTTGATGATGGAGCCAAAGATGAAAGCGCTATGCTGGCATGGCAAGAAAGACATTCGTTACGATACCGTCCCGGATCCGACAATCGAGCATCCGCGCGACGCGGTAATCAAGGTATCGAGTTGCGCGATTTGCGGCTCCGATCTCCATCTGTTTGACGGCTTCATGCCGACCATGGAATCGGGCGACGTGATGGGCCACGAGTTCATGGGCGAGGTCGTCGAAGTCGGGGCGGACAACAAAAAGCTGAAGGTCGGCGACCGGGTGGTGGTGCCGTTTACCATCGCATGCGGCGAATGCGACCAGTGCAGGCGCGGCCTTTTTCGGTCTGCGAGCGCTCGAACCGCAACAAGGAGAAAGCCGATAAGGTGTTCGGCCACGCTACGGCGGGCTTGTTCGGATACTCGCATCTGACGGGCGGGTATCCGGGAGGGCAGGCGGAATATGTCCGTGTGCCGTATGCCGATGTGACGCCTGTCAAGATCCCCAACGGACTGACCGACGAGCAGGTCCTGTTCCTCGGCGACATCTTCCCGACGGGGTGGCAGGCGGCGGTGCAATGCGACATCCAGCCAACGGATACGGTCGCCATCTGGGGCGCGGGGCCGGTTGGCCAGTTTGCGATTCGCAGTGCCATCATGCTCGGTGCAAAACCGGTGCTGGTGATCGATCGTGTGCCGGAGCGCCTTGCCATGGCGAGGGTGGCGGGCGCGATCACGATCGACTTCGAGGAAGAGAGCGTCGTCGAACGGCTGAACGAACTGACGCAGGGCAAGGGACCGGAAAAGTGCATCGACGCGGTCGGCATGGAATCTCACGCGACCCGCTCGATCGACGCGATGTACGACCGGGCGAAGCAGGCCGTGATGCTCGAAACCGATCGTCCGCATGTGCTGCGCGAAATGATCTACGTGTGCAGACCGGCGGGCACGCTGTCGATTCCGGGCGTCTACGGCGGACTGATCGACAAGATTCCGTTCGGCGCGGCGATGAACAAGGGGCTGACTTTCCGGATGGGGCAAACGCACGTGAACCGTTGGACCGACGACCTGCTGCAACGCATTGTGGAAAGTCAGATCGATCCGTCGTTTGTCATCACGCACACGGTGCCTCTGGAGAAGGGCCCGGACATGTACAAGGTATTCCGCGACAAGGAAGACGGTTGTATCAAGGTGGTTTTGAAGCCTTAGCGAGACGGCGCGGCGGGGTGCCGCCCGGCGTCGTCTCGAGCCGGGATTCTGCGCGCCCGGCATGGCCCGTCCGCGTTCTTCGTGCCGGATGCGGGTGGCGCGACACCGGCAGCGGCCCGTCCGGGCTGCTCTCCGCGTGCCCGGCCTATTCACGTGCAATCGGCGCGAGTCCGCCAATTTTTTCCGCAAGCATTCTCTCGTACACACCGAAATGGAGGTCGACTTCCTCCTGCGTGACGACCGTCACGAAGATGCGGATCTGCCCCGGCAATAACCCGAGCACCACCGCGATGGCCGCCTCCAGTTGCGGCGCGCATAACCGGTCTTCCGCGAAGGTCGTCCCGACCGAGACGTCGTACGATTTCTCCTCGCGCACCGCCACATCCACGAGGCGAGCGCGGGCGCTCATATTGTTCTCGACGGCAAGGCGCATCACGTCCACCGCCGTGCGCATGCCTTCGGTGGGAAAGCCCCTCGGCGAGCGCAGACGAACCCGGTGCCTGCCGAGTGTGAGCCAGTCAGAATCGAATTCCATGAATCCTCCTGCCAGAAAATGCCTGCGCCGAGAATAGGGCTTCGCAACCGTTTTTCAAGAGCAAAAAAATTTGACCGCCAACCTTGAAATCCGCGTGGCGCGGTCTATTTTCTATTTCGCTCAGGCAGTCGCGCGGTTTCGCGCCGTGCGCTGCGTGTTTCGATTTGTTTGCCGCGGTGGGGGCAGGCGGACTGGAGCGCGTAGGCCCGTCTGCATCCTCGCCGTCTTTACCGAGGAAACGACCATGAGTGATCTCTACTTCACGACCGACCTGTTCAGCCAGTTCGATCGTCTGCATCAGCAGATGGCGACGCTGTTCGGCGGCTACCCTTCCAGCATTCGCACGGACCGCCTGTCGGCCTTTCCGCAAATCAATATCGGCACGACCGACGACACGATCGACATCGTCGCGTTCGCACCCGGCATCGACCCGAAGCAACTGGAGGTGTCCATCGACAAGGGCCTCCTGACGATCGCCGGCGAACGGGCGCCCGCGGCGCGCGATGCATCGGATGAAGCCGCGCGTCATTACGCGCGGGAACGCTTCAGCGGTCCATTTCGCCGCGTCATCGAGCTTGCGCCGCAAGCCGATCCCGACAAGGTCGAGGCTCGCTATCTGAACGGGTGCCTCTGCATCTCGATTGGCAAGCGCGAATCTTCCCGGCCCCGCGCGATTGCCGTGCAGTGATGCAACAGACAGAAAGAAAGGAGCAAAAAAGGAGCTGATCATGAACGACACCACGCAACTCGCTCGCAGTGACTCGACCACGGTCAATCGCGCGGAGCCTCAAGAAACGGGGCAACGCCTGACGCTCAGTCCGGCGGTCGATGTCGTCGAAAACGCGCACGGCGTGACGCTGTGGGCCGATCTTCCCGGTGTGGACCGGGACAATCTGGAAATCAGGGTGCAGGACGGTAATCTGCGGATCGAGGCATCCGCCAGCGTGCCGACGCGGGAAGGGCTGCGTCTGCAACACGCGGAGGTTCGCGTGCCGTATTTCGCGCGGTCATTTACGCTCGGACCGGAGTTCGATACGTCGAAGATCGAGGCGAAGCTTCACGATGGCGTCCTGCAGTTGTCGATTCCACGACGCGAGGAGGCGCGGCCGCGCCGCATCGAGGTCGCCGTCGGGTGACGGGCGGGGTATTGCGGACCATCGCGGCATATCGCTAAGTATCGCGAAGTATGGCGCCTGAAGGACAGCTCGGGCACGCTTGCCCGAGCTGTTCAACGCGTGCGGCGCGGAGCGCGACTCGTCTTGCAAGGCGGCACACCGCAATGCTCCGGGCCCGAGGTGGCAGCGCGGTTCTGCGCTGCCACCTCGGGCGTCAAGGCGGCGCGGACCCGACTTATATCGCGCCTCCCGACCTGCCACGATTGAAGAGCCGCACGATCAGAAGAAGAATGACCGCGCCGATCAGCGCCGTGATCAGGGAGCCGATTATTCCGCTACCGAGATGGATCCCGAGCGCGCCCCCCAGCCATCCGCCGATAAACGCACCGACTATCCCCACGATAATGTCGACGATGATGCCGAATCCGCCGCCATCGACAAGACGGCCGGCAAGCGCGCCAGCAACGCCGCCGATGACCAGCCAGAAAATAATGCCGTGCGATACAGGTTCCATTTGATTCTCCTTGTCCAGGGTACTCGTTATTGGCTGACGCCATTGTTCCGCCATGGCGTTGCGCAACGCGCGTGCCCGCGGACACTCTCCCCCCTCTATTGGCTATCACGCCAGCGCCGCTGTGAACGGCGGATAGCAATTTATCGCGCCGGTGCATTCAGCGCGACACCGTGCGCGATCAAGGAATTCATCTGTCGGGCACGGTGCATGCGGAGTGCAAGTCGCAGGTAAATCTCGCCGCGTTCCCTGCGCGCGCATCTCGCCAGAGCGGCTGCTCTGAGACCCAAGGTGGGGCATTCCGCACACGCGTTCGTCATCGCCCACAAAGCTGGTTTTCCAATGAATGTCCCTTTGGTCCGCACGTCCTTCTACCTTTCACGAGGTGAGGAACGCCAGCGGAACCCACAATCTTTTCTGGAGAAATGCGATGTTCGTGCACAACAAGCGACTTCAATACACCGTCCGCGTAGCGATGCCCAATCCCGGTCTTGCCAATCTGCTTCTCGAACAGTTCGGCGGCCCGCAAGGCGAACTGGCCGCGGCCTGCCGCTATTTCACTCAGGCTGTCAGTGAGGACGACCCCGGCAGGCGGGACATGCTGTTCGACATCGCGACGGAAGAACTCAGCCACCTGGAGATCATCGGCTCGATTGTCGCGATGCTCAACAAGGGTGCGAAGGGACGACTTGCCGAAGGCGTCGAACAGGAGGCCGAACTTTACCGTTCACTCACTGCGGGCGGCAACGATTCGCACACTACCGCGCTGCTCTATGGCGGCGGCCCGGCGTTGACCAATTCCGCAGGCGTGCCATGGACCGCCGCGTATATCGACACGATCGGCGAGCCGACCGCGGATCTGCGCTCGAATATCGCTGCGGAGGCGCGCGCAAAGATCGTCTACGAACGGCTCATCAATGTGACCGACGATCCTGGTATCAAGGAAGCGCTCGGCTTTCTGATGACCCGCGAGATCGCGCATCAGAAGTCATTTGAGAAAGCCTTGCATTCTATTCAGCCGAACTTCCCGCAGGGAAAATTGCCGGGTGTTCCAGAATTTACCAACGTCTATTACAACATGTCCGACGGCGACGACGCGCCTCGCGGCCCGTGGAATGAAGGGCCGGGTTGGGACTTCGTCGAGACGCCGCAGCCGGCGGTCGACGGCGGCGATGGACTTGCCACGGTTCAGGTTTCGGAAGAAGAGGTCGAGGTGTTGAGCGCGATGGCGTCGCGCACGGCTTCCGCGACCGAGACGGACCCGGTCACCGGCGCGGATCTGGGCGCCGGACAGAATGCAGCCGTAGCGAAATAACCGCACACGTAGTCGAACTGACCGTCGTCGGTCGTACCTTGCCGACGACGGTGTTTCGTTCCGGCCGTGCGCGCCACTCGTACGGCGTGACGGATCGTCCGGACGATGCCTGCTTGTGGCGCTTTGCGCGCTTAACCATCAAGGAGTTTCCATGCACGATCGGATCGCAGAACAGTTCTCCTCACGTCAACGTGACACGGCAATCGACATCGCTTTCGATTGCAACACCGAAGTCCTTGCCGGGGTCGAGAAAGTCGTCGAACTCAACATACAGACCGTAAAAACCTCGTTGTCCGAGCAACAGGCTCTGACCGAGGCGGCACTTTCCGCCGACTCGCTCGATGATGTGGTCGATCTCCAGTCGCAGCAATTTCCGGCCGCGGTCAAGAAGACCTTTGCCTATTGGCGGCACGTGGAAGAAATTGCTGCCGGTACGCGAATCGGATTATTCAATGCGATGCAGGCGCACTTTGGTAATTCCTTGAAGACGCTCGGGGAAATGGTCGATATTGCTTGCGGGAATGTTCAGGAGCAGGCCGGCAATTCCAGCCTGCTCGTCACGACGCAACCCGCGTTCGCATCCGCTGAGCGGGTGGAGATTGTCGATAGCTCGGGCAGGGCGGTGTCTTCCGCCGGCGCCCGGCGCGATTTGCGTTAATTGGCATGTCACGGCGCGGCGTCTGGCGGGGGGAGCCTTGCTGCGCTTCGTCGGCGGACGCCGGCGCGACGGAGGAGGGAGTGGGAACGGGCGTTGCGCTTGCCATGGGTAGAAGCTCCATGCCAGGAGCCCACAGCGAGAGAAAAACCATGAACTCCAACTCTGAAAATCATGACTGCCCGGATGATTCGAGCGGCGCCGGGCGCGAGCCACATCAAGGCCGGGCGCCCGTGCGGGTGCTGGTGGTGGACGATTCGCTCCCGTCGGCGGACGCGCTCAGCGCGTATCTGCAAGCGGGCGGCATGAGCGTGCGAACCGTCTACCACGGCTCGGACGCTCTGAGAGAAGCAAAGGCGTGGATCCCCGACTGCATTGTTCTCGATGTCGCCATGCCCGGGCTGTCCGGCATTGGCGTCGCCACGGCGCTGCGGCGAATCGAGGCAACCGGAAAGATTCCCCTTCTGGCATTTACCGCGTTCGATACCGCCGACTACGTGCGGGAAATGAAAGAGGCCGGCTTCGATGCCATCTGCCGCAAGCCGGCGGAGTTACGCCATCTCGAAGGCATGATCTTCAGGTTGCTCAGGAACGAAGCCGCGAATGGCTCCGCGACTGTCCAATCCCGCACAGCGCTTGCGCCAACGGATCCGGGCGAGAACCCGGCCGATCGACCTTGACGCGAACCCGGAAAGCCGCACTGACCGCAGAAGACCCGCTCACCGGCTGGTGGGCGCGAGCATGAACCAGAACATGGCCAGCGCGGCGAGCGCCATGGCTCCCGTGGCGGTCCAGCCGGCGACCGACAGACGCCTCGAGATGACGAAGCTGCCCATGATCTTTGGGTTCACCGCCATGAACATCATCAGCGCCATGATCGGCACGGACACCACGCCATTGATCACCGCGCTCCAGTAGAGCGCCTTGACGGGATCGATGCTCGTGAATCCCATCGCGAGGCCAATTAGCGTCGACAGCACGACGATGCCGTAAAACCGTTTCGCGAGTTGCGGTTTCAGGGCGAGGCTGTTTCGCCAGTTGAACGTGCCGGCCATCGCATACGCGGCGGAGCCGGCCAGCACAGGCAGCGCGAGCAGGCCCGTACCGACGATGCCCAGACTGAACAGTAGGAACGCGAACTTTCCGGCAATGGGCTTCAAGGCGAGCGCCGCTTGCGACGAGGTCTGGATGTCCGTCACACCGTGGGCGTTCAGCGTGGCGGCGGTGGTGAGGATGATGAAGAACGCGACCAGGTTGGAAATGCCCATTCCGATCCACGTGTCCATCCGGATCCGGCGCAAACTCGCCGGCCCCTGTCCTGGCGCGTTTTTCAACGCGCGCTGCCCGGTTTCGGCGCGCATCTCCTCGACCTCTTGCGACGCTTGCCAGAAGAACAGGTATGGACTGATGGTGGTGCCGAGCAGGGCGACAACGGTGGTGACGTATTCGCTTTTCCACGACAGATGTGGACTGAAGGTGCGCACTATCACGGTCTGCCACGGGATCTCGACCACGAACACCGTTCCGACGTAGGCGAATAAGGCGAGCGTTAGCCATTTCAGCACGCGCACATAACTTCGATACGGAATGAAGACCTGCAGTAAAACTGACGATACCCCGAGCACAAGGGTGTAAATGCGCGTCGGACCGCCGATCACCAGGTTGACTGCGGCGCCCATTGCGGTCAGATCCGCGGCGATGTTGATCGTATTGGCGACCAGCAGCAGGAAGACCGACCCATAGAGCAGCCACGCGGGGTAGTGACGCCGGATGTTCGTGGCGAGTCCGTGACCGCTCACGCGTCCCAGTCTGGCGCTGACGACCTGAATGGCCACCATCAGCGGATACGTGATGATGACGGTCCACAACATGTTGAAGCCGAACTGCGCGCCGGCCTGCGAATAGGTGGCGATACCGCTGGGATCGTCGTCCGCCGCGCCTGTGATGAGGCCGGGGCCGAGTTGTTCCAGCCACGACCGAACCTCGAGGTCCGGCTTGTCGGAGGGGTTGATGTCGATATCCATCGTTGAGTCCTTTGGTGTTCGTGCCCGCGATCTCACGGGAGCCCGCAAAGCCTGCCCGACGCATCTTACCGTTCACGCCGCGGTTTGAACGGGAACGCGCGTCGCGTCGGACTGGCGGCGCCGGCTGGCTGGAGTGTCCGCCTTCGCGGGCCAGGTAGATACAGGTCCGCTCTTTCGTCGACGTCGCTCTGTTTTCCTTGACCATGCGCACGAATCGGGCCACGTACGGCCGCTGGGCGCGGGGCTTGCTACAGGGACTGGGCCATCTGGTGGACGACGATCTCTTTGCCGGCAATCGCGCGGGGCGCAACCTCTGAGTTCATCCGATGCGACATGACGTTCCGTGGTCGGAGCGGGGCTCGATAACGACATGGCCCGAAGCCTTTGCCGAGCGAGGCGGTATTCAGCCGGACTAACGGCAAGACCTGATAGACACTACATAGCGGAGCGGACAATGAACCCTGTTACCCTCGACCAGTTCAAGACGCGACTGGCGTCGATGTTGCGCGACATCCCTTACGGCACGAGTGCCGACCTGACAGGCTACGCAATCGCATTCTGGGACGGCAGCAAGGTCGTCTACGCGTTTCTCTCCGGAGACGGCACCGGCATGATCGAGGACGAGTTCGAACTGAGCGACTACGAATGGAACCACTGGCACGACGATTTCGCCGCGTGGATCAAGGAGCCGTTGTTCAGCGTTCGGCCGGAGCTCAATAAGCGGACCTGGAGGGCGCCCACCGGTGCCGGCGCACGGTAGCGTTCAGCGCCGCAGGCTGCCTTGGAGCGGCGGGACGCCGCGCCCGATATCTACATGGCACGTTCTACCAGTTCTTGTAAAAGCTGGCCGGGATGGCCCGCATCTGCGCCCCGGTGTCCTGCAGCGCAGTTTTTCCGGCCAGTTGATCAGCGACCTTGGGCACCCGACGATTTGACTCGGGCGTGTTGTAAAGAGCAGCGGGGGGGCCGTCGCGCGGGCGTTCATGCTGTCCTCTGGCTTGATCGGAGGGATACCGCGTAAGCCAGTGGTACGGAGCGAGGCGGGCGGGCGAGCGGGGCGGCCATTCATCCCGCGGCCTGCAAAGGGATGGCGTGATGTTACTGGAATCTGTCATTCGAGCCACTGGTCGATCCTGTGGGGCAACGGGACAATGCATCCCGACAGTTCACCCACAAGGAGCCTTCCATGTCCCCCGTCTCAGCCGTGCCTGCTGCCGACAGCGCTGCAGCGCTCGCTCACTTCAGCGCGCTGTTGTCGTTCGAAACCGATTGCGCCGACGTACACGCGGCACTTGAAAGCAGTCACCCGCACCTTGTCGACTTCGTACTGCTCGACGTGCGCAGCCCCGCACTTTTCGCCCGCGGCCATGTACCTGGCGCAGCGAACCTTCCACACGGCAAGATCGTGGAGTCCAAGCTCGCCGACTATCCGCCGGATACGCTGTTCGTCACTTACTGCGCGGGCCCGCACTGCAACGGAGCGACGCGCGCCGCGATCAGGCTCGCTCGCCTCGCTCGCCCGGTGAAGATCATGGCGGGTGGCATCACCGGCTGGCTGGACGAGGGCTTCCAGCTTGCCATCGCCGATGAGGAATCGGCCCGGCGCGCGTCGCCTCGCGTGGCGGGCCACCCGGGTTGACTGGCGGAATCGTCGATCTCCGGTAAGATCGCGCCATGCACAATCATTTCGTCGTCGCGCTCGCTTACGACCGGCTCTGCACCTTCGAATTCGGCTGCGTGACCGAGCTGTTCGCACTCGAGCGCCCTGAACTCGGTGTGGACTGGTATCGCTTCGCGGTCTGCGCGGGCGAGCCGGGGCCGATTCGCGCGGCGGGCGGCGTCACCTTCGCCGCGCCTTACACGCTCAAGCTGCTGGAGCGCGCCGACACCATCGTCATTCCCGGCTGGCGCGATGCCGACGAGGTGCCGCCCGAACCGCTGCTGAGGAAGATTCGCGCCGCCTACGAGCGCGGCGCGCGCCTCTGTTCGATCTGCTCCGGCGTGTTCGTTCTCGCGGCCGCGGGCGTGCTCGACGGCAAGACCGTCACGACGCACTGGCGCTATGCGGCCAAATTGCAGCAACGCTATCCGCAGTTGCATGTGCAGCAAGACGCGCTCTATGTGGACGAAGGGCAGATCATCAGCTCGGCGGGCTCGGCGGCAGGGCTCGATATGCTGCTGCATCTGGTGCGGCGCGATCACGGCAGCGCGGTGGCGAACCGGGTGGCGCAGCGGCTCGTGGTGCCGCCGCATCGCGAGGGCGGCCAGGCGCAGTTCGTGCCGCGGCCCATGCCGCAGGACGAAAGCGGACGTCTATCTCGACTGATGGACTGGGTGCGCAGCCATCCCGCTTTGCCGCACACCTTGCGCTCGCTGGCCGAGCGCGCGGCGATGAGTCCGCGCACGCTGCAGCGGCAGTTTCACGACGCCACCGGCATGGCGCCTTATGAATGGCTCGTGCGCGAGCGCGTGGCCATCGCGCGCGAACTGCTCGAAGCGCAGGCCTTGCTGCCGATCGCGCGCGTCGCGGAACTGGCTGGATTCGGTTCCGAGGAATCGTTGCGGCGGCATTTCCGCCGCATTGCGCTGACGAGTCCGGGCGCGTACCGCAAGAAGTTCGGCGCGCGGGAAACGGCTTGAGGGCGTAAGTGGCGTAAGCGGCTTCAGCGTCCGAGCACCGCGTCGGCGCGGCCTGCCGGGTTCGCGTGAGCGGAGATGGGCGGGGCATGCTCGCCGACAGGCACCGCGGCCCTCTCCACGCGAGCGCATCGGCGCTTATCATGCAGCGGTTGTACACGTCGATTCCTTGTCAGAAAGCGTTTTTTGCCCAACCGCTCCGAGACAAACGCTCGCCATGCAAACTATCTTCGATCAGCCGGCACTCCTGTTCGCCGTGTCCTTCGTGCTGATGTGGCTGTCGGGACTGCTGCTGATCGTGCCGCTAGTGGTGTCGCTCGCGTTTGCGCTGATCGCGGATATCGACAGTCCGCGCGGCGGCGTGATCCGGGTGAGGCCGCTTAATCTGCATGCGCTCGCGGATACCATGCGGGCGCATTGAACGACGGCCGAGCGGCACTGTGCCGCCTATTCAAAGGAAACTCATGCTCGACATCGCAAAAACCATCGCCGGCTTTAACGCAGGACGCGATCCCGAGCGGCTTGCGATGAAATACAAGGCCATGCGAGCGTCGCCGTTCGTGTTCCTGCGCGGCACCTGTCACCTCTTTTACGAACGACTGCCGCGCGACAAGGCGCTCGACGACGCGCCGCCGGTGTGGATCTGCGGTGACATGCATCTGGAAAATTTCGGTAGCTACAAGGCCGACAATAGCCTGATCTACTTCGACAACAACGATTTCGACGAAGCCTGCCTCGCGCCGAATCTTTACGAACTGGTGCGTCTGCTGACGAGCGTGCTGGTCGGCGCGAGCGATCTCAAGCTAAGCCGCGCGCAGGCGCTGGCGCTGTGCCACACCGCCGTGGAAACGTATGGCGCGGCGCTCGCGGACGGCAAATCGCGCTGGATCGAGGAGGAAACCGCGACGGGAATGGTGCATGATCTGTTCGTCGCGCTCGCCAGCCGCACGCGGGTTGCGCATCTGGACCGGCGCACCGTGCTCAAAGGCAAAACGCGTGTGCTGAAAGTGGACGGCAAGAAAGCGCTGGCGGTTAGCGATAGCCAACGTGCCGCCGTCACGCAATTCATGCAGAAGTTCGCCGCGGGCGAGCCCAACCCCGACTTCTTCCGCATTCTCGACGTCGCACGGCGGATTGCCGGCACGGGCAGCCTTGGTGTGGATCGCTACGTCATCCTCGTCCAAGGTAAAGGCTCGCCGGACGGCAATTATCTGATCGATCTGAAAGAGGCGCTGCCTTCTTCCGTCACGCCGCGCCTGAGCACGCCGCAACCGGCCTGGCAGACAGAAGCGCAGCGCGTCGTGGAGGTCCAACGGCGAAATCAGGCCGTTTCGCAGGCGTTCCTGCACGCAGTCGAATTCAATCAGCGATCCTATGTGTTGCGCAGTCTGCAGCCCTCGGAGGACCGCGTCGCGTTGAGCGACTGGGACGGCAAGCTGCCGCGTCTCGAAGCGGTGGTGGACAACATGGCCGGGTTGAGTGCGTGGGCGCATCTGCGCAGCGGCGGCCGGCAAAAGTCGTCGATCGCCGACGAGTTGATCGCGTTCGGCAATCGGCGCGACTGGCAGTTGCCGCTGGTCGATATCGCGATGCAATGCGAGGCCCAGGTGGCCGCGGACTGGAAGGCGTATTGCGACGCGTACGACAGCGGCGTGTTCGACCTGACGGCCAAGCGCTGAGGTTCGTCGCGCGGATTGCGCCGCATCGCGCCGGTGTGCTTGCGGCGTATTCGTCGTCTTGCTCGTTAGCGTCTTCCAATGCGCGGCGCATCGTGGCGCCGCGCGTGCCAGAACCGCTCCAGACAAACCCTGATTGCTGCGGCGAATCCGCCGCTGCTATCGTTCGCTGGTCGTGTGGAAGCGCTTCCACTCCGGTCTTCCGGCTCGGTTGAAGTGGCCTTTCGCCGTATGCGTTCAATGAGGTCAGCTGACTCTGGCCGAGACAGCCTTGCATGGGAGACTCCGTGGCAAACGACGCTTCCGCTGTATCCGACGCTCTCTCTTCCCATTCCCAATCGCTAGCCGATCCTTTCACCCCGCCCGCGGACTCGTCGCTGTGGCGCAAGCGCTTCCTGCTGGGCGCGGCCACGGCTTCGTACCAGATCGAAGGCGCGGTGAACGAAGACGGCCGCCTGCCGTCGATCTGGGACACGTTCTCGGCGACGCCGGGCAAGGTGCTGGCCGGCGACACCGGCGCGGTGGCCTGCGATCACTATCATCGCTGGGAAGCGGACGTCGACATGCTGGCCGGGCTCGGTCTCGAAGGCTACCGGCTGTCCATCGCATGGCCGCGCGTGATGGACGCGGCCGGCGCGCCGAACCGCAGAGGTATCGAGTTCTACAAACGGCTTCTGGCGCGCTTGAAGGAGAAGGGCGTCAGCACCTTCGTCACGCTGTATCACTGGGACTTGCCGCAGCATCTGGAGGATCGCGGCGGCTGGCTCAATCGCGACACCGCATACCGTTTCGCGGATTACGCCGACCTGATGAGCCGCGAGTTGGCCGGCAGCGTGGACGGCTGGATGACGCTGAACGAACCCTGGTGCTCCGCGTATCTCGGCTACGGCAACGGCCACCACGCGCCGGGGCTCGCAAATGGGCGTTACGCCACACAGGCCATGCATCATCTGCTGCTGGCGCACGGGCTCGCGATGCCGGTATTGCGCGCCAACGATCCGGCCTCGCAAAAGGGCATCGTCGCCAATGTCGGGCGCGGCACGGCCCATAGCGAGAGCGCCGCCGATCAGCGCGCGGCGCATCTGTTCGAGGTGCAGCACAATGCGTGGATTCTCGATCCGCTACTCAAGGGCCGCTACCCGCAGGCTCTGTTCGAGCTGTGGCCGGGCACCGAGCCGCTGGTGCTCGACGGCGATATGCAAACCATTGCCGCGCCACTGGACTTTCTCGGCATCAACTATTATTTCCGCACGAATGTCGCGAGCGACGGCGCGCACGGCTTCACGGAAGTGCCGCTCGAAGGCGTGGAGCGCACGCAGATGGGCTGGGAAGTGTATCCGGACGGCTTGCGCGATCTGCTGACCGGTTTCAAGGACACGTACGCGAATCTGCCGCCGATCTACATTACCGAAAACGGCATGGCTTCGGACGACAAGGTGATCGACGGCCATGTGGAGGACACCCAGCGCATCTCGTTCCTCAAGCGCCATCTCGCCGCGGTCGACGAAGCGATCAAGGCCGGTGTGGAGATTCGCGGCTATTTTCTCTGGTCGCTGATGGACAACTTCGAGTGGGCGTTCGGGTACGAGCGTCGTTTTGGTGTCGTACATGTCGATTACGCTACCCAGAAGCGCACGCTCAAACGCAGTGCGGAGTTGGTGGCCAGGTTTCTGAAGGAGCGCAACGCACGAAGTGAATAGCAGGTGAAGCTGGCTTGTATGCCGACTTGAAACACGGGCGCCGAGCCCGGCGCAACTATCCTGCACAGGAGACGGAATGAACCGCAGAAGAATGGTCTTGCGAGGCGTGGTTGCGGCACTGGCGTTGTATGGCGTCGTCGCGCAGGCGGAGCCTTTGAAGGCCAACGTGATTCACTGGTGGACCTCGGGCGGCGAGTCGGCCGCGATTCGCCAGTTTGCCGATGCATACAACAAGGCTGGCGGCCAATGGGTCGACAACGCGGTGGCGGGCGCGGATCAGGCGCGCTCCACGGCGATCAACCGGATCGTCGGCGGCGATCCACCCACTGCCGCGCAGTTCAATACGTCCAGGCAGTTTCACGACCTGATCGATCAGGGCCTGCTGAACAACGTCGACGACGTCGCCGCGAAGGAAAACTGGAACGGCGTGTTTCCGCAGTCGATTCTCGACAGCATCAAGGTGAAAGGGCACTACTACGCCGCGCCCGTCGATATCCATATGCCGGCCTGGTTCTTCTACTCGAAGCCGGTGTTCCAGAAAGCGGGCATCGCCGCCGAGCCGAAGAGCTACGACGAGTTCATCGCCGATCTCGGCAAGCTCAAAGCCGCGGGCGTGATTCCGCTCGCGCTCGGCGGCCAGCCGTGGCAGGAGAAAATCACGTTCGACGCGGTGCTGGCGGACGTGGGCGGCGCCGATCTGTATCTGAAGGTGTACCGCGATCACGACATGAACGCGGTGAAGTCGGACGCTTTCAGGAAAGTGCTCGCGTCGTTCAAGCGCCTGCATGATTTCGTCGATGCCGGTTCGCCCGGCCGCAACTGGAACGACGCCACCGCGCTGGTGATCTCGGGCAAAGCGGGCGTGCAGATCATGGGCGACTGGGCCAAGGGCGAATTCTCGGCGGCCAGTCAGAGCGCGGGCAAGGACTTCGGCTGCTTCCCGGGTTTCGGTCCGCATTCGCCGTATCTGGTCGCGGGGGACGTGTTCGTGTTCCCGAAAACGGACAACCCCACCACGATCAAGGCGCAAAATCTGCTTGCCACGGTGATGACCTCGCCGTCCGCGCAAGTCGCATTCAGCGCGAAGAAAGGCTCGATTCCGATTCGTCCCGACGTGGACGCCGGCAGTCTCGACATCTGCGCGAAGGAGGGCATCGCGATCATGAAGGACAAGTCGCGTCAGTTGCCGAATCCGGAAATGCTGCTCTCGCCCGACACGCAGGGCGCGTTGATCGACGTCATCACCAACTTCTGGAACAAGAACCAGTCGGTCGACGACGCGCAGAAGGCGTTTGCCGGCGCGTTGAAGAGCTAGGCGCGCAGCATGCACGCGCTCAAGCTGCCGGCCGCCGGACCGAAGACGGGCAAGGCGCGCCGCGCGCGGCCGCTCGCGAGGCGTTTTCCGTTCGCGGTGTGGGTGGCGCTGCTGCCGATGGTCCTCACCGTCGTGTTCGCGTACCTCGGCACGATGGTCTGGACCGCGCGCGTATCGCTCAGCAATTCGCGCACGTTTCCGTCCGGCGACTTCGCGGGCTTCACGCAATACGCGCGGCTTTTCAATAACGACCGCTGGCTCCTGTCGCTGCAAAACATCGTGGTCTACGGCGCGTGCTTTATCGTGGCGTGCATGGTGATCGGTTTGCTGCTGGCGATTTTCATCGACCAGCGCGTGGTCGCGGAAGGCGCGTTGCGCACGGTGTTTCTCTACCCGTATGCAATGTCGTTCGTGGCGACGGGGCTCGTCTGGCAGTGGATCCTGAACCCGCAACTCGGCGCGCAGGCGGTGCTGCACAAGCTCGGTTTCGCGCATGCGCGCTTCGACTGGATCGTCGACCAGGACTGGGTGATCTACACGATCGTGATTGCGACGGTGTGGCAGGCGTCCGGTCTCGTGATGGCGCTATTGCTCGCGGGCCTGCGCGGTATCGACGACGAACTGTGGAAGGCCGCGCGCATCGACGGCATTCCGCGCTGGCGGGTCTATGTCAGCATCGTCGTGCCGATGCTCGGGCCGTCGATCTCCACCGCGTTCGTGCTGCTGTTCGTGATGGTCGTGAAGCTCTACGACGCCGTGGTCGCGATGACGCAAGGCGGCCCCGGCACGGCGAGCGAAGTGCCGGCGAAGTTCATCATGGACTATCTGTTCGGCCGCGCCAATATCGGGCTCGCGTCGGCGGCGTCGATCGTGTTGCTGGCCACGGTGCTGGCGATTCTCACGCCGTTCTTCTACGCTCGAAGCCGCGCGGCCAGACGCGAGGAGGTGTGATGAACACGTTCAGTTCGCCGCTAAAAGGCGGCACGCCGGGCCGCGCCCAGCCGCACCGCCGCCGCGGGGCGTTCGCTCCGGCGCGCGTGCGCGTCTACGCGTTTCTGCTGACCGCGGCGCTGTTCTTCCTGCTGCCGCTGTACGTGATGCTCGTCACCTCGGTCAAGCCGATGAGCGAGATCCGCCTCGGCAATCTGCTGGCTTTGCCCGCGCATTTCACGCTCAGCGCGTGGAGCGCCGCGTGGCAGTCCGCGTGCACCGGGCTCGATTGCAACGGCATCCAGGTCGGCTTCTGGAACTCGGTGCGCATTGTCGTGCCGAGCACGATTCTGTCGATCGCGATCGGCGCGGTGAACGGCTATGCGCTGTCGTTCTGGCGGCCGCGCGGCGCGGGCCTGCTGTTCGGCGTGCTGCTGATGGGCGCGTTCATCCCCGTGCAGGTAATGGTCTATCCGCTGGTGCGCGTGCTGGCGAGCGTGCATCTGTTCAGTTCGCTGCCGGGTATCGTGGTGATCCACACCATCTTCGGCATGCCGGTGATGACGCTGCTGTTCCGTAACTACTACGTGTCGATTCCGCAGGAGCTGTTCAAGGCCGCGCGTATCGACGGCGGCGGCTTCTGGCGTATCTTCGTGCAACTGATGCTGCCCATGTCCACGCCGATCATCGTGGTGGCGGTCATCATGCAGGTCACGGGCATCTGGAACGACTTCATTCTCGGCCTGGTGTTCGCCGGCACCCGCAACCTGCCGATGACGGTGCAACTGAACAACATCATCAATACGACGACCGGCGAGCGCCTCTATAACGTCAACATGGCGGCCACTATTCTGACCTCCATGGTGCCGCTCGCGGTGTACTTCGTGTCGGGCCGCTGGTTCGTGCGCGGCATTGCATCCGGCGCCGTCAAGGGATAGGGCAATGACAAACGTGGCTAATCGGGCAAACGCGATGGCAAATCCGGTGGCAAATCCGTTATCGACTCCGCTCGCCAGCGCGGCCGACATGCCGGACGCGGCGCGCAACCCCGAGCTCGCGGACGCGGCGGGATTCACGAATCCGGCCAACGTCGCCGTGCGCAATCTGACCATCCGGCTGGGCGCGAACACGGTGATCCAGAACCTCGATCTCGACGTGCGGGCGGGCGAATTCGTCGTGCTGCTCGGACCTTCGGGCTGCGGCAAATCCACGTTGCTGCACAGCATTGCCGGATTGATCGACGTGACCGACGGCAGCATCGAGATTGCCGGCGAAGACATGACGTGGGCGGACCCGAAAGACCGGCGCATTGCGCTGGTGTTCCAGTCGTACGCGCTGTATCCGACCATGAGCGTGGAGCGCAACCTGTCGTTTGCCTTGCGCATCAACGGCACGCCGAAAGCGGAAATTGCGCGGCGCGTGGCGCGGGCGTCCGAGATGCTGCAACTCGGGCCGCTGCTCAAGCGCAAGCCGGCGCAGCTTTCAGGCGGCCAGCGCCAGCGGGTGGCGATCGGCCGCGCGATCGTGCGCGAAGCCGATGTTTTCCTGTTCGACGAACCGCTCTCGAATCTCGACGCGAAACTGCGCACCGAACTGCGCCGCGAACTCAAGCAACTGCATCTGCGTCTGGGCGCGACGATGATCTACGTCACCCACGATCAGGTCGAGGCGATGACGCTCGCCACTCGCATGGCCGTGATGCGCGGCGGCGTAATCCAGCAGTTCGGCGCGCCCGCGGAAGTCTACGCGCGGCCCGACAACCTGTTCGTCGCGACGTTTCTCGGTACGCCCGCGATGAACCTGCTCAAGGGCACGATCGAGGCGCGCGACGGTGCGCATCATTTCTGCACCGGACATGCGCGGCTCGAGGTCTCGAAGTATCCGTTCAGGTCCACGCCCGCAAACGGATCGCCGAGCGTGCTCGGTGTACGGGCCGAAGACGTGCGGGTGAGCGAGGGCGCGAGCGAACGCGCAAAAGTTTCGTTGGTGGAGCCGATGGGCAACCACCGCGTCATCTGGCTCGACTATCATGGAGTTCAGGTCGCGTCGATCGACCAGACGAAGACGCCGGTGGCGGTGGGGGATACCGTGGCGTTCTCGTTCGACAGTACCCATGTCTCTCTGTTCGACGCAGCGGACGGCGTGCGTTTGTAGCACCGGCACGCGGCGTCGCTCGAAATACAACATGCTTGACGGAGATCCGCGTGGCAACACTCAAAGATGTCGCGGCATTGGCCGGCGTGGGCATGTCGACTGCCTCGCGCGCCATTTCCGGCAAAGGACCGGTCTCAGCCGACGCCGCCGCCCGCGTGAAAGCGGCCATCGAGGCGCTGAACTTTCGTCCGTCCTCCATCGGCCGGGCCATGGCCACGCAGTCGCTCGGCATGGTCGGCATTTTCGTGCCGACGTTCTTCGGCTCCTATTACGGCACGATTCTCAAGCAGACCGACGCTGAACTGCGCGCGGTGCGCCGTCACGTGGTAGTGGCGACCGGCTGCGGAGAAGTGTCGCCGCGTGAGCAGGCCATCGAGGCGGTGCGCTTTCTGATCGGCCGGGATTGCGACGGCGTGGTGGTGATCAGCCACGATCTGCACGACGAAGATCTGATCATGCTGCACCGCATGCATCCGAAAATGGTGTTCCTGAACCGCGCGTTCGATCAGTTGCCGGAGGCGTCGTTTTGCGCCGACCACCATCGTGGCGGCGAACTGGCGGCGCGCACGCTGCTCGATCATGGGCACCGCGACATCGCGGTGATTTCCGGGCCTTTCACAGCGTCGGACAACCAGACGCGTCTGGACGGCTTCTTTGCCGAACTGGCGCGCGAGGGCATTGCGCGCGAAGACGTCACGCTGATCGAATCGGACTTCTCGCCGGAAGGCGGCTACGCCGCCGCGCAAAAACTGCTCGACGCGAAGCGCCGCTTCACGGGTGTTTTCTGCGCCAACGATACGATGGCGGTCAGCGCGTTGGCGCGTTTTCATCAGGCTGGCATTGCCATTCCCGACGAGGTCTCGGTGATCGGCTACGACGACGATTATTCCGCTGCGTACGCCGCGCCCGGACTGACGTCGGTGCATATTCCCACGGCCGAGCTGACGCAGAACGCGGTGCGCTGGCTGCTCAACCAGTGCTACCGGACCACGTGGGAAATCTTCCGCGAGTTTCCGGTGTGCGTGACGATGCGCGAGTCGGTGGGGCCGGCGCCGGGTGTGGCGGTGGCCGCTATCGAGGCGGCGCGGCTGAGCCCTACGCCGTAGCGGGAGCGCGCGCGGCGGCAAACCGTTGCGCGCCGTTGCCGGCCCTTGCCATCGGCCGCTGTCCGGCGCTAACTGCCGTTGCTAATGGTGGTTGCTCACCGCCGCTGCGGCTCGCGGCCAACGCTCAGGTGCCGCTACGCAACGACTGCTCGTAGCGCAAGCGCGCTTCTTCGTCGAGCCTCGTATCTTCGAGTTCCTGCAGCACGGCTTCGAGATCGATCGGCGTGGTGTCCGCTTCGACGCGGCCGGTCAACGCGGCATCGACATGCAACGCCCCCGCTTCGTAGAGCGCCCAGATTTCCTTGCCGTAACGGGTTTCGAGCAGCCCCGGCGCGAAGCGGCCGAAATAGGTGGCGAGGTTGTTGACGTCGCGCTCCAGCATGGCGGGCGCTTCGAGATTACCGGCGGCGTCCACCGCTTGTGGCAGGTCGATGATGACCGGACCGTCGGCGGCAAGCAGAATGTTGTACTCGGACAGGTCGCCGTGAATCATGCCGGCGCACAGCATGCGCACGACCTGGTTCAACAGCAGCGCATGCAATTCGAGCGCGCGTGCTTCGGTCATCTCGACGTCGTTCAGACGCGGTGCAACATTGCCGTCCGCGTCGGTCACCAACTCCATCAGCAACACGCCGTCGGTGCAGATGAACGGCTGCGGCACACGCACACCCGCGTTGGCCAGCTGAAACAAGGCGTCGACTTCGGCGTTCTGCCAGGCCTGTTCCTGGACTTCACGGCCGTACCGGCTGCCTTTTTCCATGGCGCGCTGCTGGCGGCTGTTCTTGACCTTGCGGCCTTCGCGATAGGACGCCGCCTGGCGGAAACTGCGCTGTTTGGCGTCCTTGTAGACCTTGGCGCAGCGCGTGGCGTCGCCGCTGCGCACCACGTAGACGGTGGCTTCCTTGCCGCTCATCAACTGCGAGATCACTTCGTCGATCAGGCCTTCTTCGACTAGCGGGAGCAGGCGTTTCGGTGTTTTCATGCGACCGCCGAAGGGCGGTGGGCGGCGCGGCGGCGATAAGCGGCCGCAGGCGTGGGCGGGTGGTGCGGGATTCGGGTCATGCCGGATTATACGGGGAGAGCGCGGGAAGCATGGGGCGCGGCCCCAGCCGGGCGCGCTGGCACGGGCGCGCCATACCCGGCCGCCCCGACTCTGCGACGAGCGCGTTGGGCGGCATCAGCGCGTAGAAGTGTCCGTCTAATTGAGAGGGCGTCCCCACGCTGCTCGGACCGCTCTATGTCTGATGCCCGATATGCCCGCAAGCGTTTGCGCGTCGGAATGCCTCGTGGAACATGCGATTTTTCGCGAGATAGGCCGCATTTTTCGCCGAAATCTCTGCGGGCACGACCGTCCGTTCTCAAGAGATTGTTGTAGCTGCCGATACACTGATTTGCCGTTTTCCCTCATTCAAACCGCAAGACATTCGCGTAAACTCGCCAGTAACAATATGTTACGGGGTGCGAGATGTTGGCCGTGTTCTTCATTGCCTGCCCGATTGGCATCGCCGCGTTGTTTCGTTTCGCGCGGCACGTGGATCCGGTGACGGGGCAATTCAAGCGTTGAGTCCGCCAGTCGGGCGTATTGCGCAGCGCCGCCTGGCCGCGCGCGGCGGGGTGCTGTTTTCTTGAGCCGAATCCACTACAAGTCTTGCCTTTGAGTGCCGAGTCGCGGCACGATGCGCGATAACCTAAGATTAGGGCAGCATCGCGTATGCGAGATTTTCTGGCGAATGTCGCGGCGCGCGTGAGCGTGCTGAAGGGCGTCCTCCCCCTGAACCGTGCCGCGGCGGCGCGCGACGCGCTGGCCGGTGTGCAGCTTGCGTCGATGGATATTCCGCAAGTGCTGGGCTACGCGCGTATTGCCGGCATGCCGGCCGTGACGGGCCTGTACACGGTCTTTCTCCCACTGATCGCCTTTGCCTTCTTCGGCGCCTCGCGGCACCTCGTCGTGGCCGCCGACTCCGCCACCGCGACCATTTTCGCGAGCCGGCTCTCCACCATGGCGCCGCCGTCGAGCGCCGACTATGCGGCGCTTGCCGCGATGGTCGCGCTGCTGACCGCGTCGTTGCTGCTCGTCGCGCGGATTTTCAAACTGGGCTTTCTGGCCGACTTCCTGTCGCGCACCGTGCTGGTGGGTTTTCTCGCCGGAGTCGGTGTGCAGGTCGGCATCAGCATGCTGGGCGACATGTCCGGCGTGCCCGGCCGCGCCTCGCGCAGCGTCGATCAACTCATGCTGGTGGTGCGCGAGGCGGCGCACATTCATTTGCCGACGCTCGCCACGTCGCTGCTGGTGGTCGGCGCCATTCTGACGTTCAAACGCCTGGCGCCACGCGTGCCGGTGCCGTTGATCGCGGTGGTGGCGGGTATTGCCGCGAGCGATCTATACGGATTCTCGGCCCACGGCATCGCCGTGCTCGGCCCGGTGGCGGGCGGCTTGCCGCCGTTGCGCATGCCGTCGGTGACCTGGCAGCAGGTGCTCGATCTGCTGCCCGTGGCGGCATCCTGCTTCGTGATGATCGTGGCGCAAAGCGCCGCCGCGAGCCGCGTGTTCGCCGAGCGTTATCACGAATCGGTCGACACCAACGCCGATCTGCTGGGCATCGCCGCGGCCAACGCGGCAGCGGCGTTTTCAGGCGCGTTCGTGGTGAACGGCAGTCCGACGCAAACCGCCATGGCCGATCTCGCCGGCACGCGCAGCCAGTTCGCGCAGCTCGTCTTCGCCGGGGTAGTGGTCGCGGTGCTGCTGTTTTTCAGCCGATTCCTGCAGTATCTGCCGCACTGCATTCTCGCCAGCATCGTGTTTACGATCGCCATCGGTCTGATCAATCTGAGGACCTTGTTTGCGATTCGCCGCGAAAGCCCCGGTGAATGCGCGCTGGCCGTGTTCACCGCTGCGGCGGTGGTGCTGATCGGCGTCGAGCACGGCATTCTGGTGGCGGTGGCGCTCTCGCTGCTGCGTCACGTGCGGCACAGTTACCGTCCACATACGATGATTCTGGTTCCCGGCGACCACGGTATCTGGGTGCCGGAGCCGGCCGTTCCCGGCATGCAGACCGCGACGGGCCTGATCGTTTATCGCTTCGGCGCCGATCTGTTCTACGCGAACGACCACTTCTTCGTCGACGACGCCCGCCGCCTGATTCGGGAAGCGCCCAGCAAAGTGCGCTGCTTCATCATCGACGCGAGCGCGATCACCGACATCGACTATTCGGCGGCGCGCTCGGTCGGCGAGTTGTGCGCGACGTTAAAGCGCCAGGGCATCGAGGTGTTTTTCGCGCGCGTGAATCAGTATTTGCGCTCGGATATGGACCGGCACGGCATCACGCCGATCATCGACGCAAGTTGTATTTTCAACACCTTGCATGAGGCGTTACGAGCGGCGGGCGTGGTGAGCCCCGCTGACAGATAGAAGAGTTCGCGTATCGCGCTGGGTCGCGCGGACCCGGCGAGGGCTTTCAGGGTTGCGGTGCTTCGTCAGCGAAGAAATAGCCGATAAAGAAGCAGGCGCCCGCGACGGCGATGCCTAGCACGGCCACTGTATAAGCGAGCGCCGTGCCGTGCCAGAGTCCGTCGAACCACTGATGAAATTGCGCCATCAGCACCGCCGCATTGCCGCCGATGCGTTGCAATTCCATCTGGTAGCGTGGATCGGCCATGCTGTACAGGGAGACGGCGCTGTCCGGCGGCGGGGCTGTCGCATAGATGATCACTGCCGCGATCATGCCGGCGACGAGCGCCGCCATACCCGCCCGATAGAACCGCTTCTGCCGCGGCGAGCGCTGCGTGGCCGGGTTCACTTCCTTGCCGCCGTTCATCGGGTTCGCTTATCCGCTTCGATCGTCACGACGACAGTATCGCAGAGCGGCGGCCAACTCGACGCGCACTCAGCTTTTCGAAGTCAGCATCTTGATGCCGGCAATCCCGAACATGATCGCGAGGGAGCTGTCGAGCCAGCGCCGGATCGCCACATAGATGCGCCGCGCGGAAGCGGTCGAAAACAGCACCGCATAGCTGCTGAACACCGACACGCCGATGCACATGCAGCCGAGCACCACCGGCGTGGTGTGCGACGCGCCGCCCGCCGGCGACATGGCCAGCGAAACGATCGACAACCAGACGAGAATCGCTTTCGGATTGGTGAGGTGGAGCAGCAGCCCGCGCAGATACAGCCGTTTGAGCGGTGCGTCCGCGCGTGCCGTGGCGGAGGGCAGGGCTTCGGCACGCAGCGCGGAGCGAGCGGATTTGAAACCGAGCCACAGCAGATAGAGTCCGCCCGCGACCTTGATCGCGACCAGGCATTCCGAGTAAGTGGCGAGCACCGCGGACAAACCCAGCGACGCCAGCAGCGCCCAGAAGAACGACCCCGACACCACGCCGAGCGCGAAGGTCAAGGCGGATCGGCGGCCCGCGCTCATGGCGAGCGACATGATGGCGAGATTGCTCGGCCCAGGACTTGCCGTACCGACGAAGTACGCGCTGTACGCAATCAGGACATCGGCGGTGAGGAAGGTGCTGGCGATCATGGGCTGAACCTCGGCGGTCGAGCCGTGCGGCGCGGCGCGCACGGCGGCAAGCGGGAAACGTCACGTGAACGGGGATTCTGCACGCGGCCGGGCGAGTCTCACAGAGACAGTTGTGCGCTCTTGCAACAGCACAATCACGCGTACGCGCGGCGCCTCACGCTCCCGCCGCCAAGCCGATACAGTCGGCGAGCGCGCCCGCCACCGCCTGCCGGCTATGCCTCGGACGCTGCACGAGGCCGATCTCCCGTTGAAACGTCGCCTCGCCGAGGTCGAGCGCGGCGACGCTGGCGGGCCACTTGCCGAGCCCCATGCTATTCGGAATCAGCGCCACGCCGATGCCGCGCGCGACCAGTTGCACGATCCCCTGCAATTCGTCCAGCTCGATCACGTCGTGCACGTTCAACCGCGAGCGCCGCAGAAACCGGTCGACCAGCCGGCCGCCAAACGAGGTGCGGTCGTAGCGGATAAACGGCTCGCTGCGCAGCAGTTCGCGCCAGGACCGCGCGTTGCCCTTGCCGCGCACGAGCGTCTTTGGCGCGAGCAGCACGAACGGCTCGGTCACGAGCGTGCGCCATTCGAGTTCGGACGGCAGCGCAAAGGGCGGTTTGATGATGACGGCCAGATCCAGTTCGCCGGAATCCACTTGCCCCAATAAGCCGAGCGACACGCCGGGCACCACGCGAATCCGCCAGCCGGGGCGGTCGCCGCGAAAGCGCGCCAGCGCGTCGGCGAGAAACGACACCTGCGCCGAAGCGATGGCGCCCACCCGCAGCATGCCGCTTTCCGCCGCGACCGCGCCGCGTTCCGAGAGGCGGGCGTAGAGCGTCATCATTTCCTCGGCGAGCGCGAGCGTTTCGCGGCCGGCCTCGTTGAGCGTGGCGGAGCGGCCGGTGCGGTCGAAAAGCGCGAAGCCGAGCTGTTCTTCGAGCCGCTGCATCTGCGCGCTCACGGCGGATTGCGTCAGGCCGATACGCGCGCCGGCGCCGGAAAACGTGCCGTATTGGCTCACGGCGATAAAGGTCTTGAGTTCGCTCAGCATGATCGATTGATCGATTTTGGTGTTGGTCAGCTCAAATATATATCGTTTTTCACCATTTTTAGTCATGGTTAAACTAGGTCTCACGCGTCGGGCCGCGAGCGCCCGCACGTTCAACCCCATTCCACTCAGCGAGTTTTCCCATCATGAGCGTTGCCGACACTGTCTTGCCGCCGTTTCACCTGGCGTTCCCTGTTCATAGCATTGCCGCCGCGCGCGAGTTTTACGGCGAACTGCTGGGCTGTCCGGAAGGGCGCAGCTCCGACGAGTGGGTCGATTTCAATTTCTACGGCCACCAGATCGTCGCGCATCTCGCGCCTGAAGAGGTCGGCCACCGTCAAACCAGCAAGGTCGATGGCGACGCCGTGCCGGTCCGTCATTTCGGCGCGGTGCTCTCGATGGCGCAATGGCAGGCCGCCGCCGCCAAGCTGCAGAAAGCGGGCATCGACTTCATCATCGAGCCGCACGTGCGCTTCAAGGGCGAGGTGGGCGAGCAGGCGACCATGTTCTTCCTCGATCCGTCGGGCAATGCGCTGGAGTTCAAGGCGTTTGCGAATATGTCGTCGTTGTTCGCGAAGTAACGCCGGCGATTCACCCGTCGCGCCGGAACGGACACCGGGACCGCCGCCGCTGAAACGTGAGCAATGAGGCAAGCGGGCGGTATTGAACCCGGCTTTCAAGCAGCGTGACGGATTTGCTCGGCGCAAATCAATCTGTGCGATGTTCCGCGTTGCCGGCGCGGACATCGCATCGCGGCAGCGCTTCAATCCCGGCTATCTTCGCCCATCAAACGTTTGCTTGCCGGCAAACCTCGCTGCAGTTCGAACTCCCTGCTTTCTTACATTAGCCTTCCTGACAATCCCGCCATTTTCGCGCCATGCAGGCGTTGGTGCTATCGATCTAGCATAGGCACAGATTCACCCATCCCTTACCTGCGTTCTCTCGGGCACGTTTCATGTGGATCGTCAACGTTGCGCTTAAGCGGCCATACACGTTCATCGTGATGGCCATTCTGATCTTGCTGGCGACGCCTTTTGTGCTGTTGACCACGCCGGTCGACGTACTGCCTGAAATCAATATTCCGGTGGTCAGCATTATCTGGACCTATACGGGCTTGTCGGCTCAGGACATGGCCAACCGCATCACCTCGGTCAACGAGCGCAGTCTGACCACCACGGTCAACGACATCGAGCACATTGAATCGCAGTCGCTCGCGGGCATTACGATTCTGAAGGTGTTTTTGCAGCCGACGGCGAATATCCAGACCGCGATCGCGCAGACGGTGGCGGTCGAACAGGCGCAGCTCAAGCAGATGCCGCCCGGCGCCACGCCGCCGCTCGTGATCAGCTACTCGGCCTCCAGTATCCCGGTGATCCAGCTCGGCCTGTCGAGCCCGAAGCTCTCCGAGCAGGCGCTCAACGACACGGCGTTGAACTTCCTGCGTCCGCAACTCGTGACGATACCGGGCGCGGCCGTGCCGTACCCCTACGGCGGCAAATCGCGGCTGATCTCGGTCGACCTGGACACGCGCGCGTTGCTTGCAAAAGGCTTGACGCCCTCCGACGTGGTGAGCGCGTTCAATGCGCAAAACCTGATTTTGCCGACCGGCACGGCGAAGATCGGACCGAAGGAATACACGATCAACATGAACGGCTCGCCCGCCACGGTGGAAGGGCTCAACGATATTCCGGTGCGCACGCTCAATGGCGCCACGACGTATCTGCGTGAAGTCGCCCACGTGCGCGACGGTTTCTCGCCGCAGACCAATATCGTGCGGCAGGACGGCCATCGGGGCGTACTGATGTCGGTGCTCAAGAACGGCAGCGTGTCGACGCTCTCGATCGTCGACACGCTGCGCGGCCTGCTGCCGGGCGCGCAAGCGGCGCTGCCGCCAGACCTGAAGATCACCCCGTTATTCGATCAGTCCGTGTTCGTGAAGGCAGCCGTGCAGGGCGTGGTGCGCGAGGCGCTGGTCGCCGCCGCGCTGACCGCCGCAATGATTCTGCTGTTTCTCGGCAACTGGCGCAGCACCTGCATCATCGCCATTTCGATTCCGCTGTCGATCCTGTCGTCGCTGATCGCGCTGCACGCGCTCGGCCAGACCATCAACATCATGACGCTCGGCGGTCTCGCGCTCGCGGTCGGGATTCTGGTGGACGATGCCACGGTGACGATCGAGAACATCGAGCGGCATCTGCACATGGGCACGAATCTGCACGATGCGATTCTCGACGGCGCGGGTGAAATTGCGATTCCGGCGCTGGTGTCCACACTGTGTATCTGTATCGTGTTCGTGCCGATGTTCTTCCTGACCGGCGTGGCGCGCTACCTGTTCGTGCCGCTCGCCGAAGCCGTGGTGTTCGCGATGCTCGCGTCGTACGTTCTGTCGCGTACGCTGGTGCCGACGTTGGCGATGCTGTTGATGGGCCACGCACACAAGCCGAAAGAGGGCGCGAAGCCGAATCTGTTCATGCGTCTTTACCACCGCTTCGATCGTGGGTTCGAGCGCATGCGCGCCGGCTACATCATGATTCTCAGCAGCGTGCTGGTGCGCCGGGGCAGGTTCGGCAGCCTGTTCCTCGGTTTTTGCGTCGTGTCGATGGGCTTGATTGTCGTGCTCGGCGAAGACTTCTTCCCAAGTGTGGACGCCGGCGATATCCGCCTGCATATGCGCGCGCCGACCGGCACCCGCATCGAGGAAACCGCGCGTCTGGCCGACCAGGTCGAAAACGTGATCCGCGAGGTGGTGCCCGCGAACGAACTCGGCACGATTCTCGACAACCTCGGTTTGCCCTATAGCGGCATCAACCTCTCCTATAGCAATGCGGGCACGATCGGTACGCTCGACGGTGAGATTCAGGTGGCGCTCAAAGAAGACCACAAGCCGTCGCAACTCTACATGGACAAACTGCGCGCGATCCTGCCGCAGCGGTTTCCGGGCGTCGAGTTCTTCTTTCAGCCGGCCGATATCGTCACGCAGATACTCAACTTCGGCTTGCCCGCCGCCGTGGACGTGCAGATTTCCGGGGCGAATCAGGAGGGCAACTTCGACGTCGCGCGCAAGCTGCTGAAACAGGTGCGCCTGATTCCCGGCACCGTGGATACGCACATCCAGCAGAAACTGGATGAGCCCGCAATCAACCTGCAGATGGATCGCACGCGGTTGCAGCAACTCAATCTGAGCGCGAGCAACGTGGCGCAAAACGTGCTCATTTCCCTGTCGGGCAGTTCGCAGACCTCGCCGGGTTTCTGGTTCAACAACAGGAACGGCGTGGAATACAGCGTGGCCGTGCAAACGCCGCAGTATCAGGTGTCGTCGATCGATGAACTGTTGCGCACGCCGGTATCGGGGTCGGCCAATGGCCCCACGCAATTGCTCGGCAATCTCGTGCGGGTCTCGCCGCAAACCCAGTTCGCGGAAGTCACGCACTACAACATCAGGCCGGTGATCGATCTGTACGTGAGCGTCGAGAAGCGCGATCTGGGCAGCGTGGCGAATCAGGTCGACAAGCTCGTGAACGACATGCGCGCGTCGCTGCCGCGCGGCAGCCAGATCACCGTGCGCGGCCAGGTGCAGACCATGCGCAGTTCGTTCTTCGGGCTGGGTATCGGCGTGGCGATGGCGATCGTGCTGGTGTACCTGTTGATCGTGGTGAATTTCCAGTCGTGGGTCGATCCGCTGATTATCGTCAGCGCGTTGCCCGCGGCGCTCGCGGGCATTGTGTGGATGCTGTTCCTGACGGGCACGCATCTGAGCGTGCCGGCCCTGACCGGCGCGATCATGACGATGGGCGTGGCCACCGCCAACAGCATTCTGATGGTGGCGTTCGCGCGCCAGCGGCTCTCCGCCGGCGCGCCGCCTTTGACGGCCGCGCTCGAAGCCGGTGCGAGCCGGATCAGGCCGGTGCTGATGACCGCCTTCGCGATGATCATCGGCATGATTCCCATGGCGCTCGGTCTTGGCGAAGGCGCCGAGCAGAACGCGCCGCTCGGCCGCGCGGTGATCGGCGGATTGCTGTTTGCCACGGTGTCCACGCTGTTCTTCGTGCCGCTCGTGTTCGCGGCCATTCACACCCGCCTCGCACGGCGCCACCGCGACGACGGTGACGCTGGCGACGCGAATCACACGGGTTCCCACGGCGATGACGGCCACGACGGCCCCGCGCCGGACCACGGCGGCGCCGGCAGGCCCGCGTAAAGTCAATTGACGGCTGACTGAGATGGCTGACTGAGATGACCGAAAAAACTCATCCATCGCTAGCGATTCCCTCGCGAGAGACCGAAGGCGGCCACGCCTTGCCGCCGCGCCACCGCGAATGGAAGCGCGCGAGGATCGCCGTCTGCATCGTGCTGGTGCTGCTCGCGCTCGGAGCGTTGCGCACCGTGATCGCGAACATGATGCAGAACCGTTCGGTGGCGCAGACAACGAAGCAGAACGCCACGCAGTACGTGAACGTGGTGAGCCCGACACAGGCCGAAGGCGGCGGCAATACCTTGCTGCCGGGCACGCTGCGCGGCTACGTCGAATCGCCGATCTATGCGCGCTCCACGGGTTATCTGCTGCACTGGTACGCCGATATCGGCACGCGCGTGAAGCAGGGCCAACTGCTTGCCGACCTGGATACGCCGGAAATCGATCAGGAACTCGCGCAGGCTCTGGCGCAGCGTCAGCAGACCAGTTCGAGCCTCGGTCTCGCCAAAAGCTCGCTGGAGCGGTGGCAGCAATTGCGTCAGCGCGATGCGGTCTCGCAACAGGAGCTCGACGAACGGCAGAGCACGTACACGCAGGACGTGGCCAACCTCGCCGCCGCCGATGCCAACGTCAAGCGCCTGCAGCAGCTCGAATCGTTCAAGCGCATCGTCGCGCCGTTCGCGGGCGTGGTGACGCAGCGCAATGTGGATGTCGGCGACCTGATCGACGCGGGCAGCGGCACGAGCCGCGCGCTGTTCGCGCTCGCGCAGTCGGACCCGCTGCGCGTCTACGTGCAATTGCCGCAGGCGTATGCGCAGAACGTGTCGGTCGGACAGAACGTGGTGGTGACGCAGGCGGAACTGCCGGGTCAGCAATTCCACGGCACGATCACGCACATTTCCGGCGCGATCGACGTGCCCACCCGTTCGCTGCAGATCGAAGTGACGCTGCCGAATCCGGACGACAGGCTGCGCCCGGGGGCCTACGTGCAGGTCGCGGTGCCGGCCGTCGCGCACGCGCAATTGATGGTGCCGGGCAACGCGCTGCTGTTTCGCGCCGAAGGCCCGCGCGTCGCGGTGGTCGATGCGAACGGCAACGTGCAGTTGCATAAGATCGTGATCGCGCGGGATCTCGGCCAGTCGCTCGAAATTGAAAGCGGAATCGAGGCCAGCGACAAGGTCATCATCAACCCGAGCGATTCGATCGCGGACGGCGACCACGTGCAGATCCAGCCGCAGACCAACGGCAAGGGGGCGTCGTGAAGCACGCGGCCACCTGGCGTGCGATCACCTCGCTCGCGGGCGTGGCGCTGCTCGCCGCGTGCACGGTAGGGCCCGACTATCAGCGGCCGCAGGCCGAGGTGCCGCCCAGCTGGCAAACCGACTCGTACTGGCGCGTGGCCGTGCCCTCCCGTGCACCGATGTCGCCGGACTGGTGGAGCGCGTTCGGCGATCCGGCGCTCGCGACGCTGGAAACCCAGGCGCTCGCGCAGAATCAGACGCTGGCTGCGGCCAGCGCGCACTATGAGCAGGCCAAAGCGACGCTGGCGAACACCCGCGCGCAGCAGATTCCCGAAGTCGATCTCGCGGCGCAGGCGTCGCGCTTCCGGATTTCGCAGAATCGTCCGCTGACCAATTACGGCACGCCCACCATGTCGACGGTACAGAACAGCGTGCAGCTCGGGCCCACCATCAACTACGACACCGATCTATTCGGCCGGATACGGCGTGAGGTGGAAGGCTCCGCGGCTTCGGCGCAGCAATCGGCGGACGACCTCGCCAACGCGCGCCTCGTTCTCACTACCGACCTCGCCACCGCCTATTTCTCGCTGCGCGAACTCGACGCCGAAATCGACGTGCTGAATCAGTCGGTGATACTGCAGCAGAAGGCGCTCGACTACGTCACGACGGAGCATGATCTCGGTTCAGTGTCGGGACTCGACGTGCTGCAACAGAAGTCGCTGCTCGACTCGACACGTGTGCAGGCGCAACTGCTTCTGAATCAGCGCGCGCAGTTCGAACATGCGATTGCCGCGCTCGTCGGCGTGCCCGCGCCGCAGTTTTCCATTGCGCCCAAGGTAGTCGACGCCCAGGTGCCGGCGATTGCGCTCGGCGTGCCCAGCGACGTGCTGCAACGGCGCCCGGATATCGCCTCGGCGGAGCGCGCGATGGCCGCGGCGAACGCGCAAATCGGCGTGGCGAGGGCAGCGTTTTTCCCGAGTCTGACGCTGACGCCGGGTATCGGCTGGGAAAGCACGCAGTTCGCGAGCCTGCTGAGCGCCCCCACGCTGATGTGGACGCTCGGCGCGGCGGTCGGCCAGGTGCTGTTCGACGGCGGCCGCCGCGCGGCCAACGTGCAGTTCGCAAGCGAAGGCTACAAGGCCACCGAGGCGACCTATCGGCAGACGGTGCTTACCGCGTTCCAGCAGGTGCAGGACGGCATTACCGGACTATCGGTGCTGGACGGTGCGGCGAGGCAGTCGCGCGAAGCCGTCGCCGACGCGCAGCATCTGCTCGCGCTCGCCAATGACCGCTATTCGGGCGGCCTCGTCGCGTACCTCGATGTCATTACCGCGCAGCAGTCGCTGCTGACCAGCGAGCGCCAGGACGTGCAGATTCACGGCCAGCAGATGACGCTGTCGGTATTGCTCGTGAAGGCGCTCGGCGGCGGGTGGGACGCCGGCACGGACAGCCCGGATATGCACAAGGACGCGCCGAAGAATACGGCGAAAAGCGTGCAGCCGGACGACACGAAGGAGGCCATGGCTCCCGCGCGGTGAGCCGGCGGATCATGGGCAGCGGGGGCGCAAATGAAATGCGGGGCGTTTCGTATAATGCACACACAAGGGGACGCGCATGAAATTGCTGATTGTTGAAGACGAGCACAAGGTGGTGGACTATCTGCGCTCCGGTTTGACAGAGCAGGGCTGGGTCGTCGACGTCGCGCTGGACGGCGAGGAAGGCATGCACTTGGCCACCGAATTCGATTACGACGTGATCGTCCTCGACGTGATGCTGCCCAAACGCGACGGCTTCAGCGTGCTGAAGGCGCTGCGCATGCGCAAATCGACGCCGGTCATCATGCTCACCGCGCGCGATCATGTGAACGACCGCGTGCGCGGCCTGCGCGAAGGCGCCGACGACTACCTCACCAAACCCTTTTCGTTTCTCGAACTGGTCGAGCGGTTGCACGCTCTGGCGCGCCGCACCCGTTCCCAGGAATCGACGCTGATTTCCGTCGGCGATCTGTTCGTCGACCTGATCGGGCGGCGCGCGACCCGCGACGGCGTGCGCCTGGATCTGACCGCCAAGGAATTTCAGTTGCTCAGCGTGCTGGCGCGCCGGCAGGGCGATATTCTCTCGAAGACCGCGATTACCGAACTCGTGTGGGACGTCAATTTCGACAGTCATACCAACGTGGTCGAGACCGCGATCAAACGATTGCGCGCCAAACTCGACGGCCCGTTTCCCTCCAAGCTGCTGCACACCGTGCGCGGCATGGGTTACGTGCTCGAAGTGCGCGAGGAGGCGGAGCCGTCATGAACCGTTCGATCGCCCGGCGCCTCGCGCTGATGTTCGCGTTGGTCGCGCTGTTCGTGTTCACGCTGGTCGGCACGGGGCTCTTCCTGGTGCTGCGCACGCAACTCGAACACCATCTGCGCGAGTCGCTCGACGATCGCACGCAGATCGCGCGCATCATCGTCTATCACGCGGTGACGCCGGAAAAATGGCGCATGGCGCGCGAAAAGCTCACCGACATGACGCCGCGCGACGGCAGCACGATGTATGCGGTGTCGAGCGCCGATCCGTATTTCCATTACGGCAAGCTGGTCGACGGTGCGGTGGCGACGAGCTGGCCGGGCGGTTATACGCGCGTGACGCCCGCCGGCGGCGGCCAGGACATGCTCACCTCGACGGTGACGATCCCGGCTTATGGCGCGCGTCCGCCGGTGCAATTGCAGGTGGCCGCGAGTTATTCGCCCAACGTGCGCACCATGCGCGTGTTCGGCTCGGCGCTCGCCGCGCTGTCGGCACTCGGCAGTCTCGCTGTCCTGTTGCTCAGCTACTCGGTCACGCGGCTCGGCCTCGCGCCGCTCACGCGCCTCACGCGCGACGCTTCCGCCGTGAGTCCGAATAACCGCTCGCAGCGTCTGAACACGGCCTCGCTGCCGCTCGAACTCAACGACCTGGCGAATTCCTTCAACGGTGCGCTCGAACGGCTGGACGGCGCCTATGGCCGGCTCGAATCGTTCAATGCGGACGTGGCCCATGAACTGCGCACGCCGGTCACGATTCTGATTGGCCAGACGGAAGTGGCCTTGACACGCAATCGCTCGGTCGACGATCTGCGCCATACGCTGCAATCGAACCTCGAAGAGTTCGAACGCATGCGGGCGATCATCAACGACATGCTGTTCCTCGCGCGTGCGGACCAGGGCGAGCGGGCAACCGGCCTCGTCGAAGTGTCGCTCGCCGCGGAAGTCGCGCATACGCTGGAGTTTCTGGAGATTCCGCTGGAAGAAGCGCGAGTCCATGCGCAGTTGCGCGGTGACGCCGTGGCGCGCGTGAACCGCTCGCTGTTCGGCCGCGCCTGTGCGAATCTGTTGATGAACGCCATCCAGCATTGCGAACCGGGTGCGCAGATCAATGTGACGATCGTGAGTGAGGAGGATCAGGTGCGCGTCGCGGTGGCCAACCCCGGTGCGCCGATTTCGCCGGACGTGCTCGAACATCTGTTCGACCGGTTTTATCGCGCGGAAGTCTCGCGCACCAATAGCCGCGAAAACCACGGGCTGGGTCTGGCGATCGTGAAGGCGATTGCGGAGATGCATCGCGGGACGGTGTCGGCGCAGAGCGCGCACGGCATCAACACCTTTGCGTTCTCGGTCGCGGCGTTGCCGACGGACGCCGGCATGCGGGCGGGGCGCGTGAGCGCAACCGCACCGGCTCAGGTGGCGGATTATTCGTCGCTGGCGAAGGGCAAGTCGGCCTGAACCGGCAGCCGCCTCTGCGGCGGCAGTGCGTTGGCCGGCGTCAGTGCGCTCACGCGCACGCCGAGCAGCCGCAGCTTGCGGTTCAATTCCACCCGGCGCAGGCATTCGGTCGCCGCGCGCCGGATCTCGGCGGCGTCGGCGGTCGGCGCGTCCAGCGTCAGATCGCGCGTGACGGTGCGGAAGTCGTCGTAGCGCAGTTTGATGCCCACCGTGCGCCCCACGTAGCCCTTGCGCACCAGATCTTCCGCGACCCGCACGCACAAGCCGGTAAACGAGCTGGACAGCGCCGGCCGGTCGTGACGCGGATGCAGATCACGCTCGAAGGTGGTCTCGCGGCTCATCGACTTGGGCTCCGATTCGACCACCACCGGCCGTTCGTCCTCGCCTTGCGCGACGTGCATGAGCCACGCCGAGTAGCTGCGCCCGAAATGGTCCTGCAACAGTCCCGCGTCCGCCGCCGCCAGATCGCCGACCGTGGCGAGACCGAGCGCGGTGAGCTTTTCCGCGGCCTTGGGGCCGATGCCGTTGACCTTGCGCACCGGCAGCGGCCAGACGCGCAGCGGCACGTCGGCCGGTGTGAGGATCGTGAGGCCGTCGGGTTTGTCGAGTTCGGAGCCGATCTTCGCGAGCAGCTTGTTCGGCGCCACGCAAATGGAGCAGGTGAGTCCGGTGGCCTGATTGACCGCCTGCTTGATGCGCGCGGCGATCTCGCGTGGCTCGCCCGGCAACCCGGTCAGGTCGATATAGATTTCGTCGATGCCGCGGTCTTCGATCTGGTCCGTGAACGTGGCGACCGCCGCCTTGAAGAGTCGCGAGTAATGGCGATACGAGTCGAAGTCGGTGGGCAGGAGGATGGCGTCCGGCGCGAGCATGGCCGCCTTCATCATGCCCATGGCCGAGAACACACCGAGTGCGCGGGCTTCGTAGGTGGACGTGGTTACCACGCCACGGCCCGCGTAGTCGCGCAGCCTCGCGAAACGGCGGGTGCCGTCTGCGAGCGTTTGCGGCACGCCGCTGCGGCCGCCGCCGATCACCACCGCCTGGCCGCGTAGTTCCGGATAGCGCAAAAGTTCGACGGACGCGTAGAACGCGTCCATGTCGAGGTGCGCGATGCGGCGGCTTGAAGAACTCATGGAATGGCGGAAACGGATGACGACAAAGGCCAAACCGTAATAGTACCTTGCTCCGTCGCGGCAAGGACCACTCAGAAGCGGTAGCTCACACCGAGCTGCAGCACCGGATAAAGCCTGTAGTGCTCCACCTTGTCGCTGATTTTTCGTTCCTGCTCGTCGATGTTCGCCTGCGTGGTGAACATCGAATAGATCGCCGGCACGTTATAGGTGGTGTGCGGACGGCCGTAGGCGACGCCAAGATCGAGCGTCAGGCCGAACCCCTTCGAGACCGGCTTGTGGCCGTAACCGATGCCGAGATACGGCATGACGCGCGGCAGCGTCACCGTGGCCGATGGCGCAGCGCCCACGGCCGGCACGTAGTCGTCGCCGATCTTGTAGTTGCCTTGCGCGTTCGGCACGGCGTGCGCGCTCAGTTCGTCTTCGTTGATCAGCGCGCCGGCCGTGACGCGAAAGCCGCTGGAGCTGAACGGGAACAGATCGAGATACAGGCCGCCTTGCAGGAGCTTGAGATGCCCGTCGTACTCGTTGTCATTGACGTTGACCGAGTGCGACAGGCCAAAGCCTTCGAGCTCCGCGTGCACGCCCGCCCATGAGGTCAGCGGCAACGCCGCCCCCACACCGGCGCCGAGCGTGCCGCCATGTACATAAATCTCCTGCGCCTGTGCCGCACCTGCCATCATCGTCGCCATAGCCGCGACCACAGCCGCATTGTTTACCAGTCTCACCGCACAGTCTCCCCGACAAGGATTATTTCCGTGCTGGCGACTTTACGGTTTAACCGTGCGGTTCAAATGAAGGAATAGCGGGTAGTTATGGCGGCTCTTCGCGCTCAAGTTTTGCGTTCCGCGGAAGACGGTATGTTTGACCTGTAAATCCTGCCGAACCGCCGATTTAAACCCGACTGACGTGAAGAATAGCCCTGTTTTAAAGGGCTATTCGGCGAATCTAACGAATCCGGCCGCTTCGATAATGATCTCCGCAGAAGGCCCGTTCGCCACGCACACGGCACTCGAAAAACGGGTCTATTCGTCTGACTAAAGGAGCGCGTTGCGCTTCGTCTTGCGCGTGTCGTGATGGTGTGCGCGACCGGCTTTCTGAATCTGGAGCAATTATGTTTTCGTCTCAAACGCCGCGCTCGTGCGGCGCCGCAGTCGTTGTGGCCGCAACGGTCTTGTTGAGCGCGTGCGGCGGTTCGGGCGGCGGCAGCGCCAGCACCAGCAGCAACGTGTTGAAATTGTCTTCGGCGGTGCAAAGCGAGCACGTCGCCCGTTATGCCGGCGCGTTCGGCATGCTGTCGGGGCCGGGCGTCGCGGTGATCTATACCTCGGTGGTGCAGTCGCTGGTGAGCGGTGTCACGGCCGGCACGCCGGATAGCACGACCGCCTGCCCGGTGGGCGGTTCGATCAGCGTGGCCACGCAGAGTGCCGGCGCAAGCGGGTTGCAAGGCGGCGAAACCGCGACCGTCAGCTTCAATCAATGTGTGGGGCAGGTGAAGGCGCCGGGCGTATCGACCAGCGCCTCCGTGACGGGCACGGTGAGCGTGCAGATTCAGAGCTCGCGGGGCGTGGTGGGCAATGCGTCGAACGACTGGTCGTACAGCGCTGTTGAAACCGCGAATGCGTTGACGCTGACCGCCGGGAGCAGCACGACCGTGGTGAACGGCACTGTCAGCTTCACGATGAGCTATGACGCGAAGACAGGCGTGACCACCACCACCGCCAGCGCGCCGACGGTCACGCTCGACCGTTCACAGCCGGCGGGCTCGGGCCAGATCAGCGGCACCATCACGATCACGTCGCTGACGTACTCACGCGTGCACGGCACGGATCCGGTCACCGACACCCTTGCCACGAGCGGCAACATCAATGTGAATGTGGCTGACGCGGTGATCGCTTTCAGCGTCGCGACGCCGACGCCGGTCACGATCAGCGGCGGCAACGTGCAGGCCGGCGTCATCCAGCTGTCGACGAGCGATACCGTCGAGACCATCACGCCGAAAGACGCGTCGACGGTCGGCATTACGGTGACATCGAACGGTCAGACGGGGACTTACACGGAAAGTGTGGATACGTTCCGCTCGCTCGTGAGCGGCTGAGCGAGGGGAACCGGCAGGCGCCGGCAGGAGGGAGCGGGTTGCGGCAACGTGCCGGTCCAAAGACCGCGTGCCGCAACCGCCTGACGCCGGCGTGAAAGGCGGGCGCTTACTGCTTGATGCCTTCGGCCTGAATGTGCAGCGTGGTCTGCATCTTGAAGCCGTAGGCCTTGCCGAAGTCGACGCCGAAGTCGTCGCGATTGAACGTCGCGGTCGATTCGGTGCCGCACACTTCACGCTTGAGCATCGGGTTGACAAAGCACTTGAACGACTCGATCTTCAGATTGACCGGCTTGGTGACGCCGTGCATGGTCAGCGTGCCGATCACTTCCACCGGCTTGTCGCCGTCGAAGCGGATCTGCGTGCCCTTGTAGGTGGCGGTCGGATACTTGGTGGCGTCGAAGAACTTGTCCGTGACCAGTTCCGCGTCGAGCTTGTCGTTGCCGATATCCACCGAGCTCATGTCGATCGTTACGTCGACCGTGCCGGTCTTCGCCGCGCGATCCAGCACCACGGTGCCGCTGCTCTTCTTGAACTTGCCGCGCCAGATCGACACGCCGCCGAAGTGATCGGTCTCGAAGCTCGGGTAGGTGTGCGTCGGGTCGAGCTGGTATGTGTCCGCTGCCATGGCGTTAAAGGACAATGCGGCGGCCAGCGCGCCCGCGGCGAGCAAAAGTTGTTTCTTCAAGGTGTTCTCCAGGTTTCAGAAAGTGTTGCGACGCTTCGGTGTGGGTTATTTCTTCGAAGCGACAAGGTGAAATTTGATGATCACTTCGTCCGCGACCACGGACGTGTCTTTCCATTCGCCGGTGCCGACATCGAATTGCGAGCGCTTGATCGGCAACGCGCCGTCGAAGGTTTGCGCGGCGCCCTGGCTCGCGATCGTGACGGGCACCACGACGGTTTGCGACTTGCCCTTGATGGTGAGCTTGCCGGTAATTCTGTATTGGTTGCCGCCCGCCGGCGCGATCGCGCTGGAGACGAAGGTGGCGGCCGGGTAGGCGGCGCTGTCGAACCATTCCTTGCCTTGGGCCTGCTTGTTGTAGTCGTCGGCGCCGAGGTCGTAGCTGCCCGTGTCGATCGAGACATTGGCGCTGCCGGCGGTCGGCCTGGCCGGATCGAAGTTCAGCTGCGCCGAAAACTTCCTGAACTTGCCGTCGACGGGCACGTTCATCTGCCGGGTGGTGGCAATGACCGTGCTCTTGCCCGTATCGACATCGGCGTGCGCGAGGCTTGCGCCGAGCAGCGAGAAGGCCGCGATGCCGGAGAGCGCGACACGGTGAGCGGAGAGATAAAAGTTTGATTTCATGGTGGTACGCATCCTATCGAACCCGCGTGCGTTGATTGCGCACCGCTGGGAATTTGATTGCCAACAGGCCGTTGCCAATCGCCTGCTGTCCGTCTGCTATCCATTCGTAACCCACGCGTGACCCCCGCGTGACGCGTTCTACTTGAGGAACGGGATCATCCGCGCGAGCAGTCCGTCACGGTCGAGAAACTGATGCTTGAGCGCCGCCGCCACATGCATTGCAACGAGTGCGAGCAACGTGTAGTTGAGCAGTACGTGGACCGTGCGCAGGCTGGCCTTGAGCGCCTGATCCGGGCCGATGAGAGTGGGCAGCGGCACGATGCCGAGATACACCACCTGAATGCCGGCGGCGGAACTATAGAAGTAGCCCGACAGCGGAATCGCCAGCATCAGCACGTATAGCACGGCGTGCACGAGATGGGCGGCGGCCTTCTGCCACACGGGCGTGGCGCTGTCGAGCGCCGGCGCGCGGTGGGTGGCGCGCCACAGCACGCGGGCCACGGCGAGCACGAACACGGTCACGCCGATCCACTTGTGCCACGAGAAATACTTCAGCTTGGTGGGCGTGAAGCCGGGAATGTCGGTCATGATCCAGCCGATATAGAAGCCGCAGATCATCAATGCCGCGATCAGCCAGTGCAAGGCAATGGCGGCGCCGTGGTAGCGGTCTGGTTGGGCAGGGCTGGATGTCATTGTTTCGCGCTCGTGGGTCGTCGGCCATTGCCGACGAATGCAGATGAAGAGCGGATGGTAGGGATGCCAATGAAAACTGAATAGGCATGCAGAAGAGAACACATTGTTGTATCCGTGACGCTAATGTCGCCGGAATGAAGGCGCAGGGGCCGCCGCAACGGGCCGCGAGGCCTTGCGCTGTGGTAATTTGCCGGCTGGACCGCGAAAAGAGTCAAGACCAATGAATAGAATCGAGAACAACCACTTCACGCTCGGTGCGGATTTTCTGCGGCATGACACCGCGCCTGCCGCAGCCGGGGTGGAAGGCTACATGGAGCACGATGCGGCCGTCTACCGCACGCTGCTCGAATCGACCAAAGCCATTCCCTGGAAGATCGACTGGGCGACCATGGAGTTCGCCTATATCGGTCCGCAGATCGAAACCCTGCTCGGCTGGGCGCCGTCGAGCTGGAAAACCGTGCAGGACTGGGCGGCGCGCATGCATCCGGACGACCGCGAGAAGGTGGTCGAATTCTGTGTCGCGCAGTCGAAGGCGGGCACTGATCACGAAGCGGACTATCGCGCCTTGACGAGCCGGGGCGAATACGTCTGGCTGCGCGACGTGGTGCATGTGGTGCGTGATGCGCAGGGCGAGGTGGAATCGCTGGTCGGTTTCATGTTCGATATCAGCGAGCGCAAGAAGACCGAGGAGAAACTGGCCGCGCTGCAACGGGAACTCGAGGCGCTGTCGTTCAGGGACGGGCTGACGGGCGTCGGCAATCGCCGCGCGTTCGACGCCACGCTGAAACGGGAGTGGAGCGCGGCCTTGCGCCATGCGGCGCCGCTCTCGTTGATCATGGTCGATATCGACTTCTTCAAGTCCTACAACGACTACTACGGGCACGTGCAGGGCGACGCGTGCCTGAAGCGGGTGGCCAGCGTGCTGAGCGGCGCGGTGCGGCCAGGCGACTTCGTCGGCCGGTTCGGCGGGGAAGAGTTCGTGCTGATCCTGCCGAACACCGGCGCGGACGCTGCCCGCCAGGTCGCAGAGCGTTGCCGCGACCGGATTTCGGCCGAGGAGATCGCGCATGAGCGCTCGCCGTTCCGGCAGACGCTCACCGCCAGCTTCGGCGTCGGAACGACCATCCCGGCCGGGTCGGACGATCCGGTGGCTTTCGTCAACCTGGTGGATACGCAGTTGTACAGCGCGAAGGACAACGGGCGCGACTGCATTGCGGCAGTGAACCGGGCGGGTTGAAGGATGAAACCTGGACAAAGGCGTAGCCGCGGGCGCGCAACTTGCTAAAGTGAGCGCCGGCGGCCGCCGGCTCGAGTTGCGGCCGCGAGGCGAGGCCGGAACCCCGTGCTCGCTCATCATCAAAAATCCAGGGCTTATGTTGTGAATTCCATTTTTCTGTCTTGGGGTATTGCCGCCGTCGCCACGGCGGGCGTCATTACCCGGCCGTTCAAGTGGCCCGAGGCTGTCTGGGCCGTGGCCGGCGCATTGCTGCTGGTGTCGCTCGGGCTCTTGCCCGTGCATCTGGCGATCGAGGCCATCGGCAAGGGGACCGACGTCTATCTGTTCCTCTTCGGCATGATGCTGTTGTCGGAAGTGGGCCGCCGCGAAGGCCTGTTCGACTGGGTCGCCGTGCTCGCGGTCAACCACGCCCAGGGCTCGCCGCGCAAGCTGTTCCTGCTCGTCTATCTGGTCGGCGTGGTGATCACCGCCTTTCTGTCGAACGACGCCACCGCCGTCGTCCTCACGCCGGCCGTGTTCGCCGCCGCCAAAAAAGCGAAGACCGATCCGCTGCCGCTGCTGTTCGTCTGCGCGTTCATTGCCAATGCGGCGAGCTTCGTGCTGCCGATCTCGAACCCGGCCAACATCGTGCTGTACGGCAACCACACGCCGGCGCTCGGGGCCTGGCTGCTGCGCTTCACGCTGCCGTCGCTGCTGTCGATCATCGCAACCTACGTGATGCTGCGCTGGACCCAGCGCGACGCGCTTGCCGGTATCTGCGAGGCGAATCTCGAGCCGCTCGAACTGTCGTCGAGCGGGCGCGTGGCGCTCGCGGGCATCGCGGTGACGGCTGCCGTGCTGCTGACGGTCTCCGCATTCGACATCGCGCTTGGCCTGCCCACCGCGATACTCGGCGCGCTGACCGCGCTGATCGTGCTGATTCTGGAGCGCAAATCGCCGCTGCCGATGATCCGCGAGATTTCATGGAGCGTGCTGCCGCTCGTCGCCGCGCTATTCGTGCTGGTCGAAATGCTCGATCACACCGGCGTCATCACGGCGCTGGCGCAGCTGGCGCAGCGCGCCGCGCGGCATGACGAGCTGGCCGCGGCAGGCTGGGCCGGCGGCATCATCGCGATTGGCAGCAACCTGATGAACAACCTGCCGGCCGGTTTGATCGCGAGTTCGACCGTGATGCAGGCTCACAGTCCTGAACGGGTGATCGACGCATTGCTGATCGGCGTGGATCTGGGGCCGAACCTGTCGATTACCGGTTCGCTGGCCACGATCCTCTGGCTCAGCGCGATCCGCCGCGAGGGCGAAGACGTGAGCTTCATGAAGTTTCTGAAGGTGGGGGCGCTGGTGATGCTGCCGGCGCTCGTGCTCGCCCTGGGCGCGCGGATGCTGACCGGTTGAAGAAACGAACAGGGTCTTGGAACGCGGCGGCACCGGCTTGACGCCGCTGCGTCATGGCCGCGTGCCGGTGGGGCGCAGCGGCGCTTTGGCGCGCGGCGCCTCTTCCGCTTCCTTCAGCAGACGCAGCATGTCCGCGAGCCGTGCCACGCGTTCGCGCTGTGTCGGCATCAAACATGGCCTTGCCAGACCATGCAGGCGACTCTGCCAATAGGACAGCGGAATACGATCGTTGTTGGAGATCACCGCGAATACGCGTTCAAGGTGGGCGATTTCCCTGTCTATTTCCTGATGGTTCATCGGAAGATTTCCAATAGGTGGCGGCCTGTTCGGGGCCGGTGAGGCGCCCGCTCGCGAGTCCATTCGTTGGACGGAATTGTCCAACGAATGGACACGTCTCGCCTGTGAACAACGTCCAGCAATGCTCGTTCCACATTCGTCGGGACTGAATCTCACCGCGCCTGCCTGACTCGATGACCGCGACCCGGGCTGCTTTATTCCCGGCGGCGCGACATTCCTCACAACAACGGGAATTTCCCAGGCATTCCTCGCAACCGCATGTCCTATGCTGGTTTCACAGCCTTTCAGGGCGGTCTGCCCGGCGGCGCGGGCTGCGGGCGGGCGAAACTCGTGACATAAGTCGACATGATTCTGACGTTGCCTTGCGGCGGCGCTTGCCCAAGAATTCGGCCTGTCATCGAAACGGATCGCGGCAAAAGGCAGGCGACGCAAGGTGGCTCAATCGAAGGAGTCAGTCATGAAGAAGTTGATCGCCAGCGTGCTGCTGTGCTGCGCCTCCACCGTCGCGTTCGCGCAGGCCGCGGCGCCCCAAGGCGGCAACCCGCAGCGCATGGAGCGCATGGTGCAGCAGCTGCAAACGCGCTTTGCGAATGCCAATACCACGCACGACGGCAAGCTCACCAAAGATCAGGCCGCCGCGGGCATGCCGATGCTGGCCAGACATTTCGACGAGATCGATACGCAGAAGGCGGGCTATATCACGCTGCCGCAGATCGAGGCATTCATGCAGGAACGCGGGGCAGCGCACTGAGCCGGGTGGGGATTGGCGGGACCGTAGAGCCGTGGCGCGGCGCGGGGTGCACCGCCCGCCGGCGCGCGCGCCGTCCTGCCGGTCCATCCGCCGTCCTGTGAAACCAATAAGAAACGCGCGATGAAATCTGCCCTGTCCCGCCAGCTTCGCATCGTCAGCGCGTCGATCCTCGTATCGATCAGCGCGGCGCTCGGCGGCTGCGCGAGCGTCGGCCCCGATTTCAAGGAGCCGCAGGCGACGCTCGAAAACCAGTGGCTCGAGAGTTTGCCCGGCAACGCGCAGGCCACGCCCGCCGCGCAAGCGGCCTGGTGGACCGCGTTCAACGATCCCGTGCTCACCGCGCTGGAGCAGCGCGCTTATGAGCGCAACCTGTCGCTGCAAGTGGCCGGGCTGCATATCTTCAAGGCGCGCGCGCAACTCGCGATCAGTGCGGAAAACCTGCTGCCGCAGTCGGGCAGCGTGTCCGTGGGCGCCGACCATATCAACACGAGCGGCGTCGGCCCGCTTCCGCCGACCCATCTTTGGGCCGAGCATCTGCGCGTGAACGCCGGATGGGAAATCGATTTCTGGGGCAAATACCGGCGGCAGATCGAATCGGACCGCGCGCAACTGCGTGTGTCGGAAGCGGCCTATGACAACGCGCTGGTGTCGCTGTTCGGCGACGTTGCCAATGCCTACATCGATCTGCGCGCGCTCGACCAACGCATTGTCGTCGCCCGGCAGAATCTGAAGTCGGTCCAGCAGAGCCTTGCGCTCACCCAGGCGCGCTACAAACACGGCGCGTCGAGCCAGCTCGATGTGGAGCAGGCCGCCACGCTGGTGGCGGAAACCGAGGCGCAGATTCCGCCGCTCATCAAGGCGCGCGCGCAGGACCGCGACACGCTTGCCGTGCTGCTCGCCGATCCGCCCGACGCCGTCGACGCGCAACTGAAGGGCAGCAACGCGATCCCCGTGCCGCCGACGCAGATCGATGTCGGGATTCCCGCCGATCTGCTGCGGCGCCGGCCCGACGTGCGCCAGGCCGCGCTCAACGCGGCGGCGCAATCGGCGCTGATCGGCGCGGCCAGGGCGAAGCTGTATCCGTCCCTGTCGCTGACCGGATTGTTCGGCCTGTCGTCCGGCGAACAGCACGGTATCGGGCTGACGCAATGGGGCAGCAAGACCATCGGACTCTTTTCCGCCGGCATCACTTTGCCGATCCTCGATCGCGGCCAGCTGAAAAACGCCGTGCGCATTCAGGACGCGACCTTTCAGGAGGCCGTGCTCGACTATCAGAACACGGTGCTGCAGGCGCAGAAAGAAGTGGAAGACGCGATTGCCGGACTGCGCACCACGCTCGACGCGCTGGCCGCGTCGGCGCGTGCCTCGGACGCCTCGCAGCGCGCGCTGCGGCTCGCCAACGCGCAGTATCGCTCGGGCTCGGTGACCTACGACACCGTGCTCGACGCATCGCGCTCCGTGTTACGCGACGGCGATTCGCTGGCGCAAAACCAGGGACTCGCGGCGATCGCCGCGGTGTCGCTGTATCGCGCGCTCGGCGGCGGCTGGGAGGTCGCGCAAGGCCAGCAGGTGGTGAGCGAACAGATCGCCGAACAGATGGCGCAGCGCACGGATTGGGGGCGCCTGTTGAATCCGCCGGCGAATTCCGCGCTGGCGCGCGCGAGCGGGGGCCAGCCTGAGGATGGGAAATAGGAACATGGCACAGAAGAGCCGCGCACATAAGACCTGTGCATTCAGAAGCCGGATAGCGGAGCGTCTCGCGGTCGCGATTTGCGTGGCCCTCGGCGCGGCGCTGGCCGCTTGCCACGACGGCAACGCGCCGGCCGCGCAGACTGCCCCTTTGCCGCAAGTGAGCGTGACGCGGCCGCAACCGCGCGAGGTGCGCGAGCAGCTCGACCTGAGCGGCACCGTCGCGCCTTCGGCGACCGTCACGCTGGTGGCGCGCGTGCAAGGCGTGCTGAAGGAAATCGGTTTCCGCGACGGCGCTTACGTCAAGCAAGGGCAAGTGCTGTTCCGCATCGAGCCGGACGCCTACCGCGCGCAGCTCGTCTACGACGAGGCCGCGCTCGTCAACGCGGACCAGGAGTTGACGCGTCAGAAAGAGCTCACGTCCGATAACGCGACCTCCGAGTCGTCGCTGCAAAAAGCGCAGACCACCCGCGATCAGGCGCTTGCCAAACGCGACATGTCGCGCATCAATCTCGGCTACACGGAGATTCGCGCGCCGTTCTCCGGGCGGATCGGCGCGCGCTCGTTCGACGTCGGCAACCTGGTGGGCGCGTCCGATTCCAGCAAGCTGGCCACGCTGGATCGCATCCAGCCGGTGTACGTGAATTTCACGCTGAACGAACGCGACGCGAACCGCATCGGGCTATTCACCCGGCCGCCGCGCACGGTGCGCGTAAACGTGCTCGGCGCGCCGGCCGGGCAGGGCGAAGACGCGGCGCTCGAATTCGTCGATACGCGGGTCGATCCCGGCAGTGGCGCGATCAGGCTGCGAGCGGACATCGCCAATCCGGACGCGCATCTGATTCCGGGCATGTCGGTCGAGGTGCACATTCCCGCCGGCGCGCCGCAGTATGCGCTGCTGGTGCCCGATACCGCGCTGCTGCGCGAGCAGGCCGGCGCGTTCGTGCTGATCGTAAACGGCGCGAACGTGATCGAGAAGCGCGCAGTGGTGGCGGGCGGTCAGTATGGCGCACTGCGCGCCATCACGGCGGGCCTCGACGCGAACGACCAGGTCGTGACGGGCGGCGCGCTGGCGGTGGCGCCGGGCAGCAAGGTGCAGGTGGCTGCCGCCGCGGCCCAGGGTCAGTCATGATCCGCTTTTTCGTCGAGCGTCCCGTCCTTGCCAATGTGATCGCGTTGATCGTGATGCTGCTCGGCGCCGTCGCGCTGCTCAATCTGCCGGTCGCGCAATATCCTCCTATCACGCCGCCGACCGTGCAGGTGGTGGCGCGTTTTCCCGGCGCCAATGCCGCGACCGTGATCAACCGGGTGGCGCTGCCGATCGAAACGCAGGTGAACGGCGTGGAGAACGCGCTGTACATGCAATCGACCAGCACCAACGACGGCAGCTATACCCTCACGGTCACCTTCGCCGTGGGCACGGATGCCGACAAGGCGCAGGTGCTGGTGCAAAACCGCGTGTCGGCGGCGACCGCGCAATTGCCGCAGGCGGTGCAGCAGCAAGGCGTGACCGTGCGCAAACGCTCGACCGCGATCCTGCAGCTCTACACGCTGCAATCGCCCGATCCGAAATACGATTCGCTGTTTCTGAGCAACTACGCGGTGATCTATCTGCGCGACACGCTGGCGCGCTTGCCCGGCGTGGGCGACGTCACCGTGTTCGGCACCGGGCAGTACAGCATGCGCGTGTGGCTCGATCCGCAGAAGCTGAGCGAGCGCAATCTGAGCGCCGCCGACGTGATGTCGGCGATCCAGAGCCAAAGCAGGGACGTGAGCGCGGGCCAGCTCGGCTCCGAACCGAATGCGGGCGGCCAGGCGTTCCAGCTCACGGTGACGATGCGCGGCGCGCTCTCCGACCCGCACGAATTCGACAACATCATCGTCAAGGCCGATTCCGACGACGGCGGCCATTTCGTGCGGATCCGCGACGTGGGGCACACCGAACTCGGCTCGTCCAGCTACGGGCAATTCTTCAATCTCGACGGCAAGCCGGCCGCCGGCATCGCCATTTATCAGTTGCCCGAAGCGAATGCGCTGGAAGTCGGCAACGCCGTCAAGGCGACCATGGCGCGGCTGGCGAAAGATATGCCCAAAGGCGTCAGCTATCAGTTGCCGTTCGACACCACCACCTTCGTGCGGCAATCGGTGCTCGACGTGTACAAGACGCTGTTCGAAGCGGCCTTGCTCGTGCTCGCGGTGATCCTGCTGTTCTTGCAGAACTGGCGCGCGATGCTGGTGCCGGCCACGACGATTCCGGTGACCATCATCGGCACGTTCGGCGCGATCTATCTGCTCGGCTTCTCGATCAACCTGCTCACGCTGTTCGCGATCGTGCTGGCCATCGGCATCGTGGTGGACGATGCGATCGTGGTGGTGGAGGGCATCACGCAGCATATCGAGCAGGGCAAGACGCCGAAGCAGGCCGCCATCGACGCGATGCATGAGCTGCTCGGGCCGATCATCGGCATCACGCTGGTGCTGATTTCCGTGTTTCTGCCGTCGGCATTTCTCGGCGGAGTGACCGGGCAGATGTATCGGCAATTCGCGCTGGTCGTGGTCGCCACCACGGTGATCAGCGCGATCAACGCGGTCACGCTCAAACCGGTGCAAAGCGTGCGCTGGCTGCGGCATGCGCGGTCCGGCAAGCCGAACGTGGTGTATCGCGTGTTCGACAGGGGCTACGCTCGCGTCGAACGGGGCTACGTGCGCGTGGTGTCGTGGTTCGTCGCGCGATGCGGGCTGGCGCTGACGCTCGCGCTCGCGCTCGGCGCGGCATCCGCGTTCCTGTTGACGCGCATTCCCACCAGCTTCATCCCGCTCGAAGACCAGGGCTATGTGCTGATCGCCGCGCAACTCGCCGACGCCGCTTCGCTCGGACGCACGCGCGAGGCGTCCACGCAGATCGAGAAGCGGATCGGCGCCATTCCGGGCGTGAGCCACGTGGTGTCGATCGGCGGCATCTCGCCGCTCGACAACAACGCGTCGCTGCCCAATTCCGCGCTGATCTACGTGACGCTCGACGACTGGAGCAAGCGCGGTAAAGGCGAGGACCTGCGTTCGCTGTATCTGCGCATGAATAGCGAGCTGGCGAAGCTGCCCGACATCCGCGCCGTGGTGATCGTGCCGCCGCCGATCCAGGGCCTCGGCAACAGCGGCGGTGTGCAGATGCAGGTCATGCTCACGGACGGCACGCAGAACTACCGGCGCTTGCAGGACGCCACCGATACGCTGATCGCAAGCGTCGCGAAGCGGCCCGAATTGCAGCGCGTGTTCAGCCCGTTTCGCGCGTCCGTGCCGACTGTCGAACTCACGCTCGACCGCGCCAAGGCCGAATCGCTGCAAGTGCCGGTCGGCAATGTGTTCGATCTGCTGCAGGACTATGTCGGTTCGAGCTACGTGAACCAGTTCACGACCTTCAACCACACGTTCCCGGTGTTCGTGCAGGCCGACGGCGCGTTCCGCCGTCAGACCGACGACATTCGCCGCCTGCAGATTCGTAGCAACAGCGGCCACATGGTCGAGCTGGGTACGTTCATCGACTCGCGCACGAACGTCGGCCCGGCGGTGGCGACGCTCTACAACCTCGCGCCGGCCGCGGCCATCAACGGCAATCCGGCGAGCGGCTACAGCACGGGCGACGCCATCGCCGCGTTCGAGCAGGAAGCGGCGCGTATTCTGCCGGCGGGCATCGGCTATGAGTGGACCGCCATGTCGTATCAGGAGAAACTGGTCGGCAATTCGGCTTACTGGGTGTTCGCCGTGGGCGTGTTGCTGGTGTTCTGCGTGCTGGCCGCGCAATACGAAAGCTGGCTGCTGCCGCTCGCCGTGGTGCTGGCCGTGCCGCTGGCCTTGCTCGGCACGGCGGGCACGCTCGCCGCGCTTGGCGCCGCCAACAATCTGTACACGCAGATCGGTCTCGTGCTGCTGATCGCGCTGTCGGCGAAAAATGCGATCCTGATCGTCGAATTCGCGCGGCATCTGCGCGCGCAGGGCGTGGACGTGGCGCAGGCGGCGATCGAAGCCGCGCGCCTGCGCTTGCGGCCGATCATGATGACCTCGTTCGCGTTTATTCTCGGCGTGGTGCCGCTCGTGATCGCCACCGGCGCGAGCGCGAGCGCGCGCCGCTCGCTCGGGATTGCGGTATTTTCGGGGATGCTCGCGTCCACCTGCATCGCCGTGCTGTTCATTCCTTCGTTTTACGTGCTGTTGCAGCGTCTGGCCGAGCGGCACGCGGCGCGCCGGACGCCGCCGGACGCCTAGCCGAATCAAGGAGCTTGCGCATGGATCGCCCCGCGAAAATCATCGTGCTCGACGACGAGGTCGAGTTGCGCAACATGCTGCAGCGTTTTCTGCGCGGTCACGGCTTCGACGTGAGAGTGGCCGAAGACAGCAAGCGTCTTGACCGTTACCTCGAACGCGAGCCCTTCGATCTGCTGGTGCTCGATCTGATGATCGGCGAAGAGGACGGCCTCGCGATTTGCGCCCGCTTGCGCGAGCAGGGCCAGACCTTGCCGATCCTGATGCTGACCGCGAAGGGCGACCCGCTCGACCGGGTTGTCGGCCTCGAAACCGGCGCCGACGACTATCTCGCCAAACCGTTCCTGCCGCGCGAACTGGTGGCGCGCATCAACGCGCTGCTGCGCCGCCAGAAGATCGCCTCGGGCGACGTCACCGTGACCTCGCAAAGCGTGCGCTTCGGCGATTTCTCACTCGATGTCGGCAAGCAGCAGCTTTCGCGCGCGGGCGAGTTGCTGGACATTCACTCGGCGCAGATGCTGCTGCTGGTCGCGCTCGCGTCGTCGCCGAACCGGCCGGTGAGCCGCGACAATCTGCTGGCGCGCGCGCGGGGCCGCGATCACGATGCGCTCGATCGCAGCATCGACGTGCAGGTGCTGCGGCTCAGGCAGATCGTCGAGGACGATCCGTCCAAGCCGCGCTTCATCAAGACCGTGTGGGGCGTGGGTTATATGCTGGCCGCGGACGTCGCCTCATGAGGCGCTCGCTGCTGCAAAGGGCGTTGCCCAGAACGCTGCTGGCGCGCAATATCGCGCTGCTGATCGCCCTCGTGATGCTCAGCCAGGTGTGCGCGCTCGGCGTGCTGCTGCACTATGTGCAGCGGCCTCGCGTCGAACGCGCGGCGGCCGTGTTCGCCACTTATGTGACCACCCTCGACAACCTGCTCGCGGCCACGCCGCCCAAGGCGCGCAGTGAATTGACGGCGCGCCTCGACGCTCGCGCGCAGGTCCCGGCCGAAGCTTTCGAGGCGCCGCAGCGCAGTGTCATGCGTGCCTATCGCATCTATCAGCGCGACGTGTTTCTCGATAGCTTGCGCGCGCACCTGCCCGCCGATATGCCGGCGCGTTGGCAGTCCGTGGGCGGCCAACGCCTGTGGATCCGGATGCACGCGCCGGCCGATGCCCCGCAAGCGCCGTACTGGATCGCGCTGCCGGTTCCCGAGGACGCGCAGGGCAACGGACTGGACGCCGCGATCCTGCTCACGCTCGGCCTGGGCGCGCTGGCGGCGTTGACCGGTTACCTGATCCAGCAACACCTGAACCAGCCGCTCCAGCAGTTGACGCGCGCCGCGCGCCGCGTGAGCGCCGGTGAAACGCCCGCGCCGCTGCCGACCGACGGCCCCACCGAAATCGCCGCCGTGAGCGGCGCCTTCAATCAGATGACGCAAGCGTTGCAGCAGGCCGAGGCGACGCGCGCGCTGATGCTGGCCGGCATCTCGCACGACATCCGCACGCCGCTCACCAAGCTGCGGCTTTCGATGGCCATGGCGATGCCGGACGGCAGCGACAGCAGCTTCGTGGTTGCCGCCGAATCCTATCTGGATCAGATCGAAACTATTCTGCAGCAGTTCATGGATTACGCGGGCAGCGGCGAGCGCGAGCAGCCGGAGCCGGGCGATCTGAATGCGTTGATCGAACGGCTCGCCGGCGATTTCGCGGGGCTGGGGCACGAGTTCGAGCTCTCGCTCGCGCAGTTGCCGGCCGTGTCTTACCGGCCGATCAGCATGATGCGGCTCCTCATGAACCTGATGCAGAACGCGATCGTGTATGGCGGAACGGGACTGGCGGTGCGAAGCTGGGCGGCGGGCGAGGCGGTATATGTCGCGGTCGGCGATCGCGGCAAGGGTCTGTCAGCGGAAGAGCTGGAACAGCTGAAAGCGCCGTTCCAGCGCGGCCGCAATGCGCGCTCGCATAGCGGCGGCACCGGGTTGGGGCTCGCGATCGTCGAGCGGATCGCGCGGCTGCATGGCGGCAATCTGCAGTTTCATGCGCGCGAGGGCTGCGGCCTGGAGGTGTGGGTGGTGTTGCCCTTCAGCGGCTCGTCGCGCTAGCGCTCGCATTACACTGTGCCGTCGCTGCGAGGTGTCGGCCTCGCGACGGGCGCCCGTTCATTTCCGATCCAGCCAGGCATCCAGTCCGACCCGGAACGCCACGCCCGCGATCACCGGCACCGTCAGCATGAGAATGATGCCGAAGTTCGGAATCTCGTCGCCATAGGTGATCGGGCCGTAGAGCACGACGGTTGCCACGATCGCGAAGACCGCGACGCCGACGGCCACCATCAGAAGATTGCGCGCCGCGATGGGCATGGCCTTGCGCGTGGCTTTGCCCGGCGTGGCGCTGTCGGCGGGGACTTTGTCGTGTTGGGCGGGCATGATGGGTCTCGTGACGATAGAAAAAGCAGCGCGATGAGCAACGGTGAACTGGACTCCGTTGAAGACGCGCGATGGGCATCATACCAGGGCGCGTGCGTGCCGCGCATTTCATGCCGCGCCGGGCGCCAGTCCCAAGGCTACGATCGCCGGCACGGGCGCGGCGATCGCGCTGAACCGGTCGTCCCGTTGATGCAGGAAGACGCCTTACATCAATATAAGCCGCATTGCCGGCCGCAGGATAAAAAGCGCGATACCGATCGTCATGGCAGCCATTGCGGCCGATGCCGGGTGACCGGCACTCCGGGCCTGCACGGCATACATGGCGATTCGAGGCCGACCGCACTCGCGCCCCGCGCGATCCGCCTGCTCGCGCCCGCCGCGATCCACCTGCCGCATTGCAGCAACGCCGCGAGCACCGCGCTCCACACCGGCGACAGACCCGGCGCGAGGCAGGCCTTACGAGGTGACGGCCGGGGGAGCCTGATCCGCAACCGGCTCAGCCACCCGGAAAGCGACCTGGCGAACCAGCCAGATCACCCCGGCCCCGGCGATCAGCCCCGACAGAACGTCGGCCAGATAATGGCCGCCCTGCGTGAGCGTCGAAACGATCATTAAAGCGTTCAGCGCAATCGCGATGGGAAAAACATAACGAACGTGGCGCAACGCGTACGCGAAACAGAGAGCCAGAATCGTATGCAGCGACGGGAACGAAACCAGTCCCTGCACGAACGACAGATTCAGTGTCCGTGCGTGTCCATTTCTGAAAAGCGCAAAGTCCGACACGGTCGAGGCGGTATCGGGATCATGAATGCCGAAATGCACGAATGCGCTTTCAGCCGGAAACGGCACCGAGATCAATATCACCAGCGTGGCCGACGCCATGAACTGCAGGACGAACTCCGCGTAGTCCTGCGTGTTGCGGGTCACCGCGAGAATGACCGGAATGATGAAGAGTTGATAGGCGCCGGACGTATAGGCCGTGGCCAGCGCCATATGCAGCCACGGATGCGCCTGAACCCATCGATAGGTATCCGGCCAGTGAAAGCCGAGCGCGGCGTCGGCGGCGATGAATGCATTGCTCGCCAGCGGGAAATCCGTGGTCACGCACAGGTACTGAAACACGATGCAGACCTTGCTGAAGGTGGCCAGCACGGTGATCCACAGGAACGCTTCCAGCACGTTCCGGTAGAAGATCGATCTGTCGGCGTCTTTGTAAGGGATACGCGAAAGTACCCAGAGCACGGCGTCAATCACGACGAGCGCGCCGGTGAGCGCGATGGCCAATGCGGCGCCGCCGCGGTCGAGTCGAAAGCCGATCCGGGCTGCCCACAGGCAGTCGATCAGGAACATCAGGAAGGTGAACTGCCAGGCCGCCCCGTAAAGTGCGCGTCGTTGTTTTGGCATGGGTCTCTCGCTTTTTTTCTGCATTTTGCCTGCGATATTTATTCAGGAATGCACGGTTCCCAGCCGAAAATCCTGAAAAGCAGTGAAAGCCATTATCAAGGCGGACTGGCCGCATGCAAAGTTGCCTGCGCATCAGTTCCCAGAATCTTCATCAAGGTCAGAGCATTACGTTGCCCCTGATCTTCAAAGCAGTTATTGAAAATGACATGCGTGCGTCCCGCCCGTTTCGCGATCGCGCGGATCGGGGCGGCCAGTTCCGTCAGTTCCGCTTCGTCATAGTCGTAATCGAAGCGCTCCGCGGCGCTCGCCGCGCCCGTCGCGCTCCACGTCCGCGTGTTGCGTCCATGCAGACGCACCATCGCCAGCGCGGGATGGGTCGCCTCCCACAGCGTATGCACACGGTTGGTCACGTCCGGCGGCGCGTCGACGATCACATGCACGATGCCGCGCTCGCGCAGGAATTCGAGCGACCCTGCCGCATGCTGCCGATCGAACCAGGACTGGTTGCGAAATTCGGCCGCCATCATGTAGCCCGCCATCCGCGCCCTGCATTCCTCGACCAGCGCGAGGCCGTCCGGCGCGCGCGTGATCCACGGCGCGAACTGGAACAGCACCGCGCCAAGGCGCCCGCTCAGGCGCAGCGGTTCGAGGGCTTCACGGTAGCGCCGCCACAGTTCATCGCGGATCTCGGCCGGCATGTCGCGGTAGTACACGTTCTTCTTGCGCGGGCCGGTGATGCCCTCCGGCAGCGCGATTGCGATGTCTTTCGGCAGCGCGTCGGGCGAGGTCTGATGGCCGGTGAAAAGACGAAACGCCTTGAAGTTGAACGTGAAGCCCTCGGGCGTGCGTTCGGACCACAACTGCGCATTGCTTGCCGAAGGCATCGCGTAGTAAGCCGAATCGACTTCGACCAGCGGGAACTGCGACGCGTAAAACCGCAGACGTGCCTCCGCGCTGTTGCTGCCGGGCGGATAAAAACGTTTGCAGGCAATCAGCGTTTTGTCGGTCCAGCCTGCGGTGCCGCATCGAATGTCCATCGGCGAACTCGGGTCAAGGGTGTCGAGTGGGCGGCCTCTACGACGCCGCTTCGGAGTGGCCGATCCATTGCGCGAGTTCGCGCCGCAGCGCCGCGATATCGAGCGGTTTGCCGAGCAGCCGCGCGCCGGGAATGGCCTCGCCGATCGGCGCGCTCTTGCCGTAGCCCGACACCAGCAGCACGCGAATCTCCGGCTGCTGGCGCAGCACGGCGCGCGCGAGGCTGTCGCCGGACATGCCGGGCAGCGTCAGGTCCGTGAAAAGGACGTCGAAGCGTTGCGCGGGCACGAGCGGCAGCGCTTCTTCCGCGCTCGCGACCGCGGTGCAATCGAGGCCGAGCACGTTTAGCAAGCCGCTGAAGGCTTCGCGCGAATCGGCGTCGTCTTCGACCAGCAGCACGCGCGCCGGTGTGGCGCAAGCGCGCGCGGCAGAGCGGGGCGCGGGATGCTGGCTTTCCTCGCTGGACGTTTCTGGCGGGGCGTAGGCGGCGGGCGGCACGCACGCGGCGATTTGTCCATCGGCCACGGAAATGGGCGCGGACGCGGGCGCGGGCACGCTTCCGTTCACAGACTCGAGCACAGACCGCGTCTCGGACCCGACCGCAGACCGGGTGGCGGACCCGCTCACATCGCCCGGCAAGACCGCGCCCCGCGCCGTGGCCATGCCGGCGCGCAACACGCCGCGCACCTTGCGGGCGAGATCGTCACGCCGGTACGGTTTCGAGAGCAACGTGATGCCGGCGTCGAGTTTGCCGTGATGGACGATTTCGTCGCGCGTATAGCCGGAGGTGAAGAGTGTCGGCACGGCGGGCGAGCGCGCCGCGGCACGTCGCGCCAGTTCCACGCTCTTGACCTTGCCCGGCATCACCACGTCGGTGAACAGCAGATCGATCGGCACTTCGCTGTCGATCAACTCGAGCGCCGCGTCGCCGCTCGACGCGGTCAGCACCTTGTAGCCGAGTTGCGCGAGCATCTCGACGGCGGTCAGCCGCACGTCGGCATCGTCTTCGACGATCAGAATCGTTTCGCCGCCGCCGCTCGGCGCGGCGGTGTCGCCCACGGTTTCCGCGGTTTCGGGCTCGCAGCAGCGCGGGAAAAACAGCGAGACGGTGGTGCCGCGTCCCACTTCGCTTTCGATCACCGTATGACCGCCGCTTTGCCTGACGAAGCCGAACACCATGCTCAGGCCGAGGCCGGTGCCGTGGCCGTCGGGCTTGGTCGTGAAGAACGGTTCGAACACGCGTTGCAATATCTCGGGCGGCATGCCGCCGCCCGTGTCCGCGACGGAGAACACCACGTATTCACCCGGCGACAGTTCCGGCTTGTTCCGGCAAAACGCGGCGTCCAGCACGCGGTTGGTGGCGCGCACGGTGAGCGTGCCGTCCGCCTGCATCGCGTCGCGCGCGTTGATCGCCAGATTGAGCAGCGCGTTTTCCAGTTGATTGCGATCTGCCTGCACGTGCCAAAGGTCGTCGCTCAAAACCGTGTCCACCTTGACGGTTTCGCCGAGCGCGCGATGCAGCATCTCGCTCATGCCGTTCAACAGACGGCGCGGATTCAGCACGGTCGGCGAGAGCGGCTGGCGCCGCGCGAAGGCCAGAAGATGCGCGGCCAGTTTCGCGCCGCGTTTGACGGCATCGGTCGCGGCGGACAGGCGGCGTTGCGTGGCCGCGTTGCTGCCGGCTTCGCCGGCGTCGGCGGCGAGCATTTGCAGGTTGCCGTTGATGACTTGCAGCACGTTGTTGAAGTCGTGCGCGACGCCGCCCGTGAGGCTGCCGATCGCTTCCATCTTCTGCGCCTGGCGCAACTGTTCCTCGGCCAGCGCGCGCGCCGCGACCGCGTCGGCGACGCGCTGTTCGAGCGTTTCGGTCAACTGCCGCAGCGACTGTTCGGCGATCTTGCGTTCGTGAATGTCGATCAGCACGCCGGGAAAACGGGTCGGCTCGCCATGCTCGTCGAATTCGCAGCGGCCGTTCGCCTGGACCCACAGATAGTCGCCATCGGGCCGGCGGATGCGATACTCGGCGCGAAACGGCTCGCCGGTGCGCATGGCCTCGAGCGTCAATTGTTCGTTGAGCGCCTGGTCGTCCGGATGAAGCATCTGCGCGGCGGCGCAACGCTCGATGCCCTTCGCGGCTTCTTCACGCGGAAAGGAAAAGGTGCGCGCGAAACGTTCGTCGCCGCTGACTTTTCCCGTGCGCACGTCCAGCACCCATGTGCCGAGTACCGCGCCGGTGTTCAGCGCGAGTTGCAGACGTTCGTTGGTCTCGTGCAGTTCGGTTTCGGCGCGTTGCCGCCAGCGTTCGGTCAGCACGCGCGTGGTGGTTTCGACGACCATTGCCAGCACGCCGGCCGGCGCGCCGCTGTCGTCGGCGACCGGGCTGTAGTAGAGATCCATCCACACGTCTTCGGGCTGGCCGTCGCGCAGCAGCACCAGTTCTTTGTCGCGATACGACAGCGTGCCGCCCGCCAGACATGTTTGCATCACGTGCCGGTTGAAATCGGCGACTTCCGGCCAGCCGCTCTCGACCGGGCGGCCGAGCAGATAGGGGTGCCGTCCGCCCGCGAACACCGCGTAGGCGTCGTTGTAGATCATGTAGCCGGGTTTGTCCCACAGCAACACGAGCGGCACGGGCGAGGCGAGAACGAGCTGGACGGTGGCAGTCAGACTGCGCGGCCAGTGTTCAATGGCGCCGAGGCCGGTGGCGGCCCAGTCGAATGCGCTGATGCGCTGCGCCATTTCCCCGCTCCAGCCAGGGCAGCCGTGGTCTTGTGCAGGAAATGGCATGCTGCGTTCCCCAGAGGTCTTGTCGATCAATGTGTCCCCACGCTGCCGGCGCGCCGCGCGCTTGCATGCCCGGCAACAGGCGGGGTGCATCCTTGCCCTCCACACCTGCCGGCGGGTCGCCGCCGGCAGGCAGCGATAATTGTAGGTCACAACGCAGCACCGGTGGCAGGTCACGCCGGGCGCGGCCGGTTAGCCGGGTGATGTCGGCAAGCCCCCGCTCGCAGGTTGTGCGCGGGCCGGCGCCGCAGGCGCGAATCCTGCTGATGCCATTTGTTCGCGTGCCCCGCCCGGCGCTTTGCGGGGTTGGGCGCCACGCAGAATTCGAACCTCGACCAACGCGGACCACACTATGGCGAAGAAGAGCATCACACGAAACAAGCTGCCTAAACCGGAAGCGCGTCAGGCCCTGCTCGTTACGCGCCGCAACGCCAGAATGGCGCGCTCGGCGCACGCTTATGTACGCGGCAACACCAGCAAGTTCTACGAATGGCTCGAAGGCATCGAAGGCCATGCTTTGCCGGAAGGCCCCGCCATCTGGATTTGCGGCGATTGTCATACCGGCAACCTCGGGCCCGTGGCCGACGCGCAAGGGCGCGTCGAGATCCAGATTCGCGACCTCGACCAGACCGTGATCGGCAATCCGGCGCATGACCTGATCCGCCTCGGCCTGTCACTGGCGACGGCCGCGCGCGGCTCGGATCTGCCGGGCGTGACCACCGTGAGCATGATGGAAGCGCTGGCCGACGGCTACGAGCGCGCGTTCGACGAAGCCGCCGGCGACCCCGACGCCCGCGCGGACAAGCCCGAGGCGGTGCGGGTGGTCATGAAGGAAGCGGTGCGCCGGTCCTGGCGTCATCTGGCGGAGGAGCGCATCGAGGATCTCGAACCGAGCATTCCGCTCGGGCCGCGCTTCTGGCCGCTCGCGAAAAGCGAGCGGCGCGAGATCGAAGCGCTGTTCGAGAAGGGCTCCCTCGCGCGGCTCGCCACGGTGCTGCGCGGCGTCGGCGACGAGGTCGACGTGGAAGTGCTCGACGCCGCGTACTGGGTGAAAGGATGCAGCTCGCTCGGCAGGCTGCGCTATGCGGTGCTGCTCGACATCGACGGCGCGGCCGTGGACGGCGACGACCTGTGCCTCATCGATATCAAGGAAGCCGCGCAGGCGGCCGCGCCGCGTTATCCCGGCGTGCGGATGCCGCGCGATAACGCCGAACGGGTGGTGGAGGGCGCGCGGCATCTCTCGCCGTCGCTCGGCGAGCGGATGCGGGCGGCGCGGCTCGCGGATCGTGCCGTGGTGATTCGCGAACTGCTGCCGCAGGACATGAAGCTGACCATCGAGCAACTGACCCGCGACGAAGCGACGAAGGCGGCGCGCTTTCTGGCGATGGTGGTCGGCCGGGCGCACGCGCGCCAAATGGATGGCGCCGAGCGCAAGGCCTGGCTCGCCGAATTGCGCAGAAACCGGTCGAAGACGCTCGACGCGCCAGGGTGGTTGTGGAAAGGCATCGTGGAACTGGTGAGCAGCCACGCCGCCGGCTATCTCGAACATTGCCGGCGCTACGCGACCGAGCGCCGGGACGGCTGACGCAGCTTGCTCCCGGCGGCGGCAGCTTGCGTCGAGCCGCCGCCGGAAGGCCACGCAAACCGGGTCAAGCGGACATCAGTTCGACAACGACAGATACGGCGAGGTGAGCGGAGTCGGCGGGAACGGCTGCAGGCCCGTCTGCTTGCTGAAGCTATACCTCACATAAACCGCCGCGAGCCACTCGCGATATTCATAAGCATTGCCGAGCGAAGCGGTGGCTCCGAACGCCAGTTGCGGCGCCAGTTGATATTCGCCGACCGCGCTTAACGAATACGACACGCCGGTCTTGCTTTGGCCCGGGTACTGCGCGCCGCTCTGCACGCTGGTGCCGATGGATTGCGCATTCGACGCGGCCGTGTCCTGCCGGTTGGAGCCGTCGTTGAGCGGGAAGTAGTTCGACGCATCCTCGCGGTAATGCTGCACGCCGATCGAGCCCTTCACGTCGTACGTGAACGCGCCGTTGCGGCCGGTCCATTCGATCGGCAAGTTCAGGATCACGTATTGTTGCGGACTGAAATAGCCGCCCTGGCCATACGTGAAGTACGACAGATTCTTGTTGTAACCCATCAGCGTCGTATTCACGCCGATCGTGAGCGTCTGGTCGGCGTCTTTCAGCAGACGCGTGTAGACGCCGCCGCCGCCCTTGACGGCGGTGTTGCTCGGCACGTTCTTGCCGTCGTAGTACTGAAAGCCGGCGTTCACGTACAGGCCGTTCGTGCCGTCGTCCCAGGCGAGGCTGGCGAGTCCGCCGTTCGAGGTGACGCCGCCCCATTCGAGGCCGGAGCCGGAGTCGCGCGCTCCGGCATAGGACAGCAGACTGTCGGTCACCGCGCGGCGCGCGACGGCCAGCGAGTACGACACCTTGTCGGTGATGCCGCCGTTGTATTGGGCGCCGCCGACGATGTTGGTCTCGCGGAAACCGATCGGCGTCACGCCGATATCGCCGCTGATACCGCGGCCCTCGTAGCCGACCGACAGGCCCACGCCGTTCGCGGTCTGGCTGCCGTATGTGTTGTTGCCCGCCTGGGCGGCCGTCTTGGACGTGTCGCTCGACAGGCCCGAGCCGAAACGCGCGAGCGTCGACACGTTGCCGGCCGCGCTGCCGGCATCGAGCGTGACAGGCGTGGCCGTGACGACGATGTGGCCGTTACCCGCCCTGATGCGCCCCTGTAGCGGTGCTTCGATGTCGGTGAGGTTGGACAGGCCGTCCTCGCCGCTGCGGTTACGGAACACGATGCCACCCGATATCGTGCTCGACTGCTCGCGGTTGACCTGCGCCAGTTCTTCCGCGACGCCGAGCGTTTGCGCGTTCGCCACGTTCGACGGCGCATACGTATTGCCATTGCCGCCGCCGGCCGCGCCGGGTTGCGCCGGGTAGTACGGCTGCGCATAACCGGTGGGCGGCTGCGGAATGTACGGCTGTTGTTGCGCGTAGTAGCCCTGATTCGCGTACGCCTGCTGCTGGGGCGGGTAGGGTTGATAAGGTTGCTGAGCGTAGCCCTGCTGCTGCTGCTGCCGCGGATACGCCGGCTGGCCGTAGTAAGGCTGCTGCTGCGCGTAGCCTTGCTGTTGTCCATACGGCGCCTGCGCATAGGCGGGCGCGTTGCGGCTATTGTTCGACGCGCTTTGCTTCTTGCTGGCCGCGCGTTTCGCGCTCGTGCCCGACGCGCCGTACGGCTGCGCCTGCATTGACCCGGCGTTGGCCTGCGCTGCGCGCGCGGCCGGCGACATCGGCCACGGCGTCGCCGCATAACCATCCGGTGCGCCATATTGCGGCTGCTGCGCGTAGGGCGCCTGCTGCGGATAAGCCGGGTTGTAGGGTTGCGGCGCCTGCTGCAACTGCGGCGCTTGCGCCTGGTTCGGCTGCTGGCCCTGTCCTTGGCCCGCATACGCCTGGCCTGCATAAGCCTGGCCCGGATAAGGCTGCAGCGGCGCACCCGACTGGCTCGACCCGTAAGCCTCCTGGCCGTAGCCGCCCGAATCGACGCCCGACCCGCTGCCCGGACGCGGCGCGTTATACGGCAGGGTGGCGGGCGCCTGGCTCGGCGCATAAGGCCGCGCGGGCGATGAATACGGCGCGACGTAAGGCGCGGGCTGCGTGGGCGGCGGATAGTTCGGCACGGTCTGTGTCGGCAAGGAAGACTGCGAATACGGGAGCGTTGCGCGCGCGGCGTTGTAGCTGCCGCCGGCAAGCGCGGCGTGGTCGGCGTCGGTCGTCGTGACCGTGGCGGTCTTGCCCTCGAAAGGATTGGTGCCCGGCAGCGGTGTCGCGCCGATCCGCCGCATCGCCACTTCCCAGCCGCGCGGCACGTTGCTCGCCGGGTTGCGCGGGGTGTTGGCCATCAGCGGCGTGTTGGCGGCCACGAGCGAACGTTGCAGATACGTCGATGCGAGCGAGAGCTTACCTTCGGCGCGATACATGCGGCCGACCGTGGCCAGCACGCCCGGATCGGTGGGCGCCGCATTCAAGGCCTGCTTCGCGAGCGACTCGGCGTAGCTGAACTGCTTTGCGCCAGCCGCGGCGGAAATCGTCGCTTGCAGCAGATTCAGATCGTCGGGCTTGCGTTGCAGCGCGACGCGATAGCTCGCGACCGCGTTGCGGTCGTCGCCTGCCGTCGAATAGAGGCGGCCGAGCGCGGCCTGCAAGTCGGGATTGTCGGGCATCGCGGCGAGCCACGGCGCGATCACGTCGTAGGCGCCGGCAAGGTCGCCGCGCTGACGCACCGCGTCGCACTGCTTGATGACAATGCCGAGATTCAGATTGCCGAAGTCGGTGCGCTGCTGCGGCGTCAATTGCATCGAGGCGAGCCGGCGCATCACCATGCCGAGCTCGGCTTCCTGCTGCGTGGCCGACAGAATGCCCGCGTATTGCAGCAGCAGATCGGTGTTGCCGGGCGCCGCGTTCATGGCGGCGCGCACCAGTCCGAGCGCCCGGTTCGGGTCGCCGGCCTGGCTGTAAGCGGCGGCGATCACGCCGATCAACTCGGGGCTGTTGCCCGCAACCGGCTCCGCGGCGCGCAGCGTGGCGAGCGCCTGTTGGGTCTGGCCGTTGCGCGCCATACGCGTGGCGAGGTCGGCCTGTTGATGCACCCACAAGCGGTGCTGCAAGGTCGCCCTCGCGTCGGTGCGCTGCGCGACCGGAATGCGCTCGAGCTGCGCGAGACCCGCCGACCAGTCCTGCGTTTCCGCCGACAGCAACGCGCTCGCGTACAGCGCGTCGGTCATGTCGGGATGCGCGGCGAGCAGACCGTCCATCATGCTGCGCGCGTTGGCGACCGCGCCCTGGCGCACGTAGATGCGCGCGAGGTCGAGCCGCAGCCATGGGTCGTCGGGGGTGTTCAGCAGCGCGTCTTCAAAGAGGCTGCGCGCGCTGCCGAGATCGCCGCGCGCTTCGGCGGCGCGCGCTTGCGCGGCCTGCGCTTCGCCCCGCAGACGGTTGATGCCGCCGGCCTTCGACTGCTGTTCGGCGTTCAGCTGATTGGCGAACTGCAGCGCCTCGTCGCCGCGGCCTTGGGCGGCGAGCGCGCCGACCAGACCGCGCACCGCGTCGGGGTTGTCGGCCTGACGGCGCAGCGCCATCCGGTAGGCCTGCTCGGCGCCGGCCGGGTCGCCGTTGGCGAGCAGCATTTCGCCGAGCAGCACCTGCGCGGTGACGTCCGACGGGTTCAGCGCGATCGCGCGCTCGAACAGCGACTTCGCCTTCGCGAACTCGCCGTTGCTGCGCGCGCCGATCGCCTCGCTCGTATAGGTCCAGTAGGTCGCGCTGTCGAGCGCGGTTTTCCAGCGCGCCGGATTGCCGTTGCGCGACGCGCGCTCCAGATAGGTGCGGGCTTCGGCGAAATGCTCCTGCTTCAACGCGGCGATGCCCATGCCGCCGAGCGCGTCGGTGTCGTTCGGGCTCGCGGCCAGCACCGAGGAAAACTTCGCGCGCGCCGTGGCCGCGTCGTTGCGGTCAAGCGCGGCGAAACCGTCGGCGATCGTGCGGCCGCGCGCGTCGACGGCGGCGTTTTCCTGCGCGCGCGCGCGGGCCGCGCTGTCCTGCTGCACCATCGAATCGAAGCGTGCCTTGACCGCGGCGTCGTCCATCGCGGTTTGCAGATAAGCCTGATAGAGCGCGGCGTCGGAAGGCCGCGCGTCCAGCCACAACAGCGCCTGACGCCAGCTCTTTTTCGCCGACGCGCCGACCGTGCTGTCGCCCGCCAGTTTCTGCAGACGCGCGATGCCGTCGCGGCGCGTCACGTCGCGATAGGTCAGATGCTGCGCGTAGGCGAGCGCGTAACGCGGGTCGTCGGGGTTGTCGCGCGCGAGCTGCTCCAGTCCGCGGCGCGCCTGGTCCCAGCCCTGCGGCGTGGCCGACAGCGCCTGGTAGTACTCGAGCTGCAATTCGGGCGTGGCCGGTTTGCCGTTCAGCGCGCGTTGATATTCCTGCACCGCGCTCGCGCTCTGGCCGCTTTGCGCGAGACGCCGGGCGTCGTTTACGGTCTGGTCGCGCAGGCTCGATTCGCCCAGGCGCCGGCCGAGCTCATCCAGATTCGGGTAGTTCGGCGCGGCTGCCTTCAGACGCGCCAGATATTGCTGCGCGCCGGCGCCGTCCTTGCGGTCGGCGAGCACCATGCCCATGCCGAAGAGCGCATCGGGCTGTTTGGGATCGATGCGCAGCACCTTCTGCCACGCCTGTTCGGCGAGGTCGCCGCGCTGATGCGATTGCCAGTACTTGCCCTGATCGATCAGCACGTTCAACGGATCTTTCGACGCCTGCGCCAGCGCGTCCGGCGAAACCGACGCCACGCAGCCGAGCGCCGTGAGGCTGAGCGCGAAGCGCAGAGACAACGCGAGGGCGCTCAGTCGCATGCGTTTCTCCAACTCGGCACGAGACGACCGGCTTCGTCGAAACGATAGCGGCCGTCGATGAACCCCGTGCCGAACAAGCCCAGCACCCGATCGTAGTAAACCGGGTCGCGGCCCGGCACGGCGGCGTCGAGCGCGGCCAGATGCGCGCGCGCGAGGCCGAGGCCGTGCTCGTCGCCGAGCGCCTTGAAGTACGGCGCGAGCGCGGCCCAGTAGCTAAGCGGCCCTTCGCCGCTGGCCGCGCCGGTGGTCGACGAAACCTTTTCGGGCGGAATGCCCGTTTGCGCGACGCGCGCGCGCATGCCGCCGAGCGCCGCGAGCCACGGTTTGGCGAGCGGATCGGCGGGCGAGGCGAGACCGGCCCACAGATAAACGCGGATCGCGTCGTAGCTGCCGGTGTCGCCGTTTTTCGGATCGACCACGAACTGGCCGTTTTGCCAGGCCGCCCAGTCGGGAGCGAAGCCTTGCGGCGCAGTGGTCTTGATGAGCTTGTACGCGCTCTCGGCGAGCTTGCCCCACGGGCCGTTCGGCATCTCGTGCGCGAGCGAGCGCAGGACCGGCAGCGGCAGATAGCTGGGATTCAGGCGCGTCACGCCGCCGTTCCTGAAGCCTTGCGGTCCGGGCAGCAGCATCGGCCCGACGCCCGCCAACGTGGTCGTTTCCTCGCGCGCGATCTGCGCGGCCAGCGCCTCGCCCATCTGCGTATAGCCTGCTTCGTGCCACAGGCGGCCCGCTTGCAGCAGATCGTAGGCGATCCACAGGTCGGAGTCGGACGCGGAATTCGGATCGAGCACGCCGTACGAGCCGTCCGCTTTTCTGCCCCATTGCCAGGCCGGCAGCCGCATGGTCCGCGCGTCGAACTGATTGCCCGCGAGATTGGTGCGGGTCCAGCCGAGCAGCCGGTCGAAGGTCGCGCGGTCGTTGGCGAGCAGCGCGAAGAAGAGCCCGTACGACTGGCCTTCGGAGGTGGTTTGCTGGGTTGGCGTGGAGTAGTCGATCACGCGGCCGTCGGCCTGCACGAAGCGTTCGACGAACGCGCGGTAGCCGCTCCAGTCGCCGCACGCGCCGGGCGCGGCGGCGGTCTGCGCTACTTTGACGATGTTGCCGAAACTCGCCGACGCCGCCAGCCCGAGCGTCAGCGCCAGGCCGATTTTCTTGTTGATTCGAACCCTCATATCGATCCTATTAATCCTTCAGGCGGCGCGCGGCGATCGAGCGCAGCGTCCGGTAGAACAGGCCCGCGATGATCAGCGCGGCGAGCACGCCGCCCAGCATCAACAGCAACGGATGCGACGACAGCGCCCAGCGCAGATACTCCTGCGGCGACAGGTGGCCGACGTAATACGCATCGCCGTTCGAAGTGATGGTCACCGTGCGGCCGTGGATCACGGCCATCGCGCCTTGAATCTGCGGCAGCACGTCGGCGTCGAGCAGCGCCGCGGACAGGTCGGCGTCCGACTGGCCGGCCGCGCTCACCAGCGCCACCGCGCTGCGGTTTTTCTGCAGCGGCGATTCGAAACCGGTCAGAAGCGCATCGCCATTCGAACTCACCAGCGTCAGATCGGCGCGCGCGGGCGTGCGCTCGACACCGCGTTCGCCATGCCACCAGTCTTCCAGCTTGAAGACGATGTCGGAGACCTGGAAAGTGCGCGAGTCGCCGTCGCTGGAGAACGGCATCGACTTCGCCCAGCGCTGCAGCAGCGGTTGCTTGCCGGGCGCGCCGAAAATCAGCAGGTCCTTATTGGCGAACCTGTCGGCGTCGTCGGCGCTGCCGACCGTCACGCCCATCACCGGATAGCCGGTGGAGGTGCCCATGCGGCCCATGGTCAGCAGGTACAGGCTGTAGTCGCTCGAATCGGCGTCGTTCGGCAGGATCACGGCGGTTTCGGAAAGGTCCGCCATGCGCGTGAACGGGAAGCCGCTGTTGGCGAACGCGGCCAGATCGGGCAGCGCCATGTAGTGCGGGAACGACGAGAGGTCGATCGTCGAGTTCGGGTCGATCGCGCCGACCACATTGTCGAGCAGACGCCCGTGACATTCGCCGGTGTTCGGAATGTCGTAGTAGAAGTGCAGGCGCACCTGTGCGCGCGGCGTCAGCAGCAGCGGCGGTATATACACGGTGCGGCGCGCTTCGGCGGTCTTGTCCGGCAACACGCGCCCGAAGTAATGGCTCAGTTCGAACACCGAGACGGACTCGGCCGGAATCGGCAGCGCCTGCACGAAGCCGTTGTTCACGCTCACGTTGAGCGACGAACGATCGCGCAGCGGACGCACCGTGTAGCGGTAGCGCAGATCGATCGGCGCGCCCTTGGTGTGCCACATGAACAGGTCGGGCGGCATGCGCAGATTCACGTGCACGGCGTCGGCGTCGTAGCCGGACACGGTCAGATCGCGCGGATCGGCGAGTTCGCCGAAATGCACCGGGCGGTTGGTGGGCAGCCAGTTCGGCGCATCGTACGGTGCGCGCGGCGTGAGCTCGTTCAACTGCGTGATCGTCGCGCTCTGGCCCGTCAGCGCGTTGCGGCCGATGCCGAGCGATTTCGCGGCGGTTTTCAGTTCGGCCTCGGTGCGCCCGAGCACGAGCAGCAGCTTGCCGCGCGCCGGCGCGTCGCGATCGACCACGGTGATGGTCGGGCCGGAGATCGCCGGAATGTTGACGCCGGCCGGCCGTTGATCCGAGGTGGCGAACACCACTGCATTGCCGGAGAGCGGGGCGTTATCCAGTTGGGCCGGAAACACCGCGCCGCGATAGCCGGCGAGCGCGCCGAACCACGACGCCACGATGCCGCCCGCTTCGAGCGTGGCGTTCCCCGGCTTCTGCGGGAACACGAACGGCAACTCGAGACGGCGCACGTCGCGACGGTCGAAAAACGGCTGCGGCAGCGCCGCCAGATCCGGCTTGCTGGCAAGCGACGCATACGTCAGATCGAGTGAACTCGCATTGCTGACGGTCGCCCACAGCGACGAGTTTGCCGGGTCTTCGCAGCTCGTCGTGTAATGGCCGATCAACTGCACGTTCAGATGGTTGAACTCGGTGATGAAACGCGGATCGATCGAGACGTCGCGCGCCACCAGCATGCCGGCCTGTTCGTGCGGCACGGGCAGCGTGGCGGCGACTTCGCCGTTCACCAGCACCTTGAGCTGCGAAATATTCGCGAGCAGCGCGGGGGAGTAGCTGTAGACCAGGTGCAGGACCGCGCCGGTCACCACTTCGTCGCCACGCACGGAGAACGCCACGCCGTTCTGCCCGTCGGTGCCGCGCAGTTGCAGCGGGTCGAGCGCGCCGAGGTCGGCGAAGGTCAGCGTCTGACGACGGCCGCCCGGCACCAACGTGCCCGGCTCGGCGGTGGTCGGCGTTTTGATGCCCAACGCTTTGACCGACGACGCGGCGAGCGCCGGCGTCGGTGTCGCCAGTTGGGGTTGCGCCATCGCGTTCGGATCGTAGGGCACGGCCGCGCCCGGCGCGGGCACGCTGCCGATGCCGGACGCGACCGGAGCGACCTGAGCGACCTGAGCGGCCGGAACGGCGTGAACGGCTCCGGCCGCGCTTTGGACGGCGCCCGCAGCCGCCGTCACGGCTTCGGCCGCCGACGCCAGCGGCGCGGCCAACGCTGTCTGCAACGCGAGCCAGCATGCGAGGCCGCGCACCAGCCGTTGCGAGCCGGGGCGTCCAATGCGGCGTGTCTGCGATCCGGTCCTGCCGCGCTCGTGATTCGAGCGTTCGATATTGCCCTTCACCATCCGGTTGCGCATAGATCAGTCTTTGGTTTTCAGCTTCTTGACGTCCATTGGACGGCTTTTCATCGAACTGCGAAGGTCGGCATAAAGATGCTCGAACAGCCCCGCGATGCCGCGCGCGCCGACCGTCAGCACATGCGACAGACCGCGCAAAGGCGTGTCCTGCTGCCGTCCTTCCGCCCAGCCGGTCCACGCGTCGGCGCGTGCGAAGGTGGTCTTGACGAACTCGTACTCCTGCTCGCGCGTCATTGCCGAGAAGCGCAGACCCACGCGGCCCGGCGCGGTGAAGCCGACGGTCGCGGGGAACGCATATTCCTCGTCGCCGCGAAAGAGCGAGACGGTCACGCGTTCGTGCATCGGTACCTGGATCGAGGCGGGCAGCGCCACGCCGACGCCGCCTTCGGAGTAGTCGATGGTTTCGCAGGCGAGCGTGCGGCCGGTCGAGAACTTGAGCATCACGGGCATCTGCATCGCCACGCGGTGCACCGCGCGAATCTGCCGGCGCTCGCTCGCGGCGGCCACGCTCGCGCCGAGAATCAGCATGTTGTAGGTGGTCCAGCCCAGATTGAGGATCGTGGTCTGCACCACGCTGCGCACGTGCCAGTTCAAATAGATATGCACGATGCCCACGCAGAAGCCGATCAGGTTCAGCAACAGCAGGAACAGATACGGCCGCGAGATGGCCCAGTCGAAGTAGTTCTTCTCGATCTGGCCGCCCTTGGCCGTCACGTTGAATTTGCCGAGCTTCGGGTTGATCAGCGCGAGCAGGGTCGGCGCGGTGATGTACGAGGCCAGCACCGATTCGTACACTTCGGCCCAGAACGAATGGCGGAACGAGCGCTGCATGCGTGAGTTGGTGATGCTCGCGTGCATCATGTGCGGCAGCGCGTAGATGGCGATCGTGCCGGCGGCGGCTTCGATCACGTGCGCGTTGAAGAACAGATACGACAGCGGCGCGGTCAGGAACACCAGACGCGGGATGCCGTAGAAGAAGTGCATCATCGCGTTCAGATAGCACAGGCGCTGGCCGATTTTCAGCCCCTTGCCGGTGAGCGGATTATCGATCCGGAAGATCTGCGTCATGCCGCGCGCCCAGCGAATCCGCTGGCCGATGTGGCCGGAGAGGCTCTCCGTGGCAAGCCCCGCCGCTTGCGGAATCGCCAGATACGCGGTGGTGTAGCCGAGCCGGTGCAGCTTCAAGGCGGTGTGCGCGTCTTCAGTCACGGTTTCGACGGCAATGCCGCCGATCTCTTCGACCATGGTCCGCCGCAGCAATGCGCACGAACCGCAGAAGAACGTGGCGTTCCACAGATCGTTGCCGTCCTGCACGAGACCGTAGAACAGTTCGCCTTCGTTCGGCACCTTGCGGAACGTGCCGAGGTTGCGCTCGAACGGATCGGCCGAGAAGAAGTGGTGCGGCGTTTGCAGCATCGACAGCAGCTTGTCGCGCAGGAACCAGCCGAGGCCGATCTGCAGGAAGGAGCGGGTCGGAATGTGATCGCAGTCGAAGATCGCGAGGTATTCGCCGCTGGTGATCTTCAGCGCTTCGTTGATGTTGCCGGCCTTGGCGTGGCGGTTGTGCGTGCGAATGGTCCAGTTGACGCCGACCTCTTCGCAGAACGCCTTGAACTCGGGGCGGCGGCCGTCGTCGAGTACATGGATCGAGATCTTCTCGGCCGGATAGTCGAGCGCGAGCGCGGCGTAGATGGTCGGCTTCACCACCGAGAGCGGCTCGTTGTAGGTCGGAATGAAGACGTCGACGCTCGGCCAAGCGTCGCGCGAGGCGGGCAGCGGCATCGGCGTGCGCTTGAGCGGCCATGCCGTCTGAAAGTAGCCGAGCAGCAGCACGATGGTCGAATACACCTCGGCCGACACCAGCAGCAGACCCCAGGCGGCGTCGAGCGGATGTTCCCAGTACGTGGTCGCGGTCAGGCGCCAGTACATGTAGCGGCCCGAGGTCACCACCGACAGCATGATCATCACCATCGTCGCGTACCGGCCTTGCAGGCGGCGGAACATGAGGGCGGTCACGAAGCAGCAGGTGGCGAACGTCAGCTGTTCGTAGAAAGCGAGCGGCACGGTGAACACGAAGTACAGCATCGCCAGCGCGAACAGCGTAACGAGTCCGGTGACGATGCGGCTGTTCCAGAAGCGCGCGTCGACGAAGCGTTCCACCCGCGACGGCTCGGCCGGCTCCAGACCCTGCGATGGCGTCGTGCTCATGCGACGTTCCTCGGCGACACGGCGATGGCGTCGATCGCCGCCGTCAGCCACGTGCCGCACGCGCGAAAGTCGGCGGCCGCCTGGCTGAGCGGATCGTAGTGAATCAAGGTGGTGTCGCAAGCGAGCGCTTCGCTCACGCCTTCGTCCAGATGGATCACGCCCGGGAACAGCTTCGCGCCGAGCATCTGGCGCAGCACTTTGAGCACGTCTTTGGTCAGTTGGCGCGACTGGTCGATCTGGTTGATCACGTAGCCAACGCCGCCGAATTCGGCGCGCGGCGCCGCATAGGTTTCGATCAGCCGCTCCATCTGCGGAATCGCGGCGTACGACGCGGCGTCGGCGAGCACGACGTTCAGCGCGAAGGTGGCCGCGCACAAGGCCGTGCGCACATACGCGGACGAACCCGGCGGCGTGTCGATGATCACGATATCGGAGGGGTCGAGGTGCAGGCTCTGCAACGACTGCGAGAGCCAGCGCGGCTCCTGGTCGATATACGCTTCGAAGCGGCGGCGGTCGTCTTCGAGCACCGCGCCGTACGGCAGCACCGTTACACCGTCCACGCCGTCGAACATCACGGTCTGCCACGGGTCGCCCGTCAGCGTGGCGCGCGACAAACCGTCGATGCTGTCGAGCGGCACGCCGAAGTGCAGGCGCAGCGCGTTCTGCGGGTCGAGGTCGAGCGCAATCACCCGCCGGCCGCTCGCGGCCAGCACCGAAGCGAGGTTGGCGGCGAGGGTGGTCTTGCCGACCCCGCCCTTGGCGGACACCACCGCGATGACTTTCATGAGCGACGAGGGCCGTTGACCAGCCACGAGTTGGAGGGGCGGGGCGTGGCGGCGGGCGCGGTGCCGGCCGGTGCGGTGGCCGTTTGAGCGGGCGTGCCGCGCAGGCGGTCGAAGATGCTTTGCAACGGCGCCGGGCCGCCGCTGGGCGCGGCGGGTCGCGGCGGCGTGGGTCCGGGTTGCGGCGCGAAAAGCTTGCCGAGGATCGAAGCAGGTTGCGGCGGCGCGGCGGGTGCGGTGACTGCCGGCGGCGTTGACGAGATCGACGGTGCTGCCGTATAAGCGCGCACGGGCGCCGGAGCTTGCGTCCAACTGGAGGCGGCGGCCGGGACCGTTTGGGCGGCCGGCGTGCGCAAGGGAATGACGGGACGCACGGAAAGGGGGGCTGCAAAAGCGGGGGTTATAGGAGCCGCGGCCGGAGAAGCGGGGGCTGCGGGGGGTACAGATGCGAGAGCTCCAGGAACGGCAACCCCCGAAGCGGCCGGCTCGGTTCGCGCAGCCTCGGGCGCCGCCGCGTCGGCTCGCGCGGCGCCGACTGCCGCTTGCGGCGCCGCTTCATCTTTCGGTGCGAACGCGCCAAATCGCGAAGCGCCGCGCGGCGCGCCAGCCGTAGCGGCCACCGCTACGGGCGGAATGTCCCGCCGATGCGAACGCGTGAATAACGGCGCCTTGGCGCGCGTGACCGACGCTGCATCTTTTGGCGCGCTGTCTTGACGATCGACGGCTACGGGTGAGCCCGCCGCCGGCGACTGAGGCCTGGCCTCGCGACGCTGCCCGATTGCGGGAATCAACGGTTGACTCAGATCGAGCGTGACTAGTAGTGGCCAACGGGTGCGCGCCGAACGCGCCTCGTTTTCGCGGCCGATTTCCTGGTACGCGTTGGCGTCGCCGCCAAAATGATCGAAAAGTTTCTCGATGTCGCTCGATGAGCTCATAGTGCCGCCGTCTTGTTCATCACTAGCCTTGCCCCGATCCCAACTTGTGTTCGCGGCGCTAAAACACGGGTACTGTCTGACCCGCCACTTCACGCGCACCGGTCTGGCGCGTTTTCTCCACTGCGTGTGTTGCCTGGTGTTGCCTGCGCTGCTTTGCCTATTTCGTCGCGCGTCCGACGCACCCGCATGACGGCCGGCTCGCCCGTCTCGTTCAAACAGGATGACGGCCCAGACGAAACTCGATCGCGGTGTCCTCGCTATACCCGCTCGTTTGCGCTACTGATAGACCCTGCGCGCCCAACGCGCTCAACCAGGTCTGATACACGCCTTCGAGAAACGCCGGTGTCCACGCCAGCGCGTTGCCGCCGAACGCCTGCAACGGCGCGCAGTAGTGAACGATGCGCAGTGACTCGGGTTCGTCGGACAATTCGACGTAGCCCCAGTCCATGTCATGCCAGTGCAGATTCAAGGTCCGCGCGAGCTCGGCGGTGGAGTCGCAGGCGGGCAACGGATGGGCCGCCGCAAACCGGCTGCCGACGCGGTGCATCAGTTGGCGCAGTTCGTCGCGGCCGATCTGCGCTTCGAACTCGCTTGCGAGGGCGGTCAGCATGCCGCGCCACTGCGGCGAGATTTGGCGTTCCAGCAGGTAATCGAGAATTGGGACCATGTTTTCCGGGAGTCGGCCGTTGCTTCGAACCGCTTGAGCATCGGCCGCCCACGGCCGACCGCGAAGAAAAGTGTTGTCGGGAATCGTGCAGCATTACCGGCCTAGGTCACTTTTCTCGGGCTGTCTAGTCCGTTCACCACACTTCGAAGCAGTCTACTTAAGACATTAAGATTTAACCACTCTCGATTCGTCTACGTATACGCGGATTCGATTGCAACGGTTGCAGATTGACTGAGTAATTCTTGCCGCCTGAATCAGCCGCTTGCAGCGCCGGCAATGATGTCCGGTAAGATCGCGGCCGTGATGGGTGTATTGACGGCGCATTGCGTCGTTTGATTGAGCTGTTTCGTTTCGTGGTAAATGCAACGATTCGCGCTTACGCCGGCGCCGTCCGATCAACCTCGCCGTTATCCTTTCCGAATCTTTCCAGTTGCTTTCATTTCTCAGGTTTCGCCCGCGCCCGTTAAGCTTGCGCACGCGCATCTCGCCGCGCGCGCCAGGTGCGTGCGTGGCATCTCGTTACGACGCCGTTCGATTCATTCGCTGCAATGTTCAATCCACTCAGCATTCTTCTCGTCACCGTTCTATCGGGCGTCATGGCAATCGCCGTGCTCGGATCGTTGTGGCGCGCGGCGATTCCCGGCGTCGGCTATTGGGTGTCGGCCAACGCCGTGGCGATCGTCGCGCTGCTCGCTTTCGCCCTGCAAGGCCATGCGTCGCAGTGGTTGACCTTCGTGGCGTCCAACGTCCTGATGGCGGCTTCGCTGCTGCTGGTGGTGGAAGGTTGTTTGCGCTTTCTGGGGCGGCGCGCGCGGCTCTGGCCGGCCTACCTCGGGCTCGTCGCGGTGCTGCTCGGCATCTCGTACTGGACCTTCGCCGCGCCGAACTTCAACGCGCGCGTCGCGCTGGTGTCGGCGTTTCACGCGAGCCTTTATGTCGTGCTCGGCGTGGCGATGCTGCGCGGGCGTCCCGCGAACCGGCCGCGCTACAGCTATTACTTCCTCGCGGGAGCGGCCCTGCTCCTGTTCGCCGCGCATACCGCGCGCGGGCTGATGTACGGCTTTGGCTGGCTGACGCAGACCGGTCTGCTGCAGGTGTCGCCGTCCAACATCATTTTTCTCGCGCTCGGCATTCTGGCGTCGCCGTGTCTGTCGATCGGCGTGGTGATGCTGGCGCACGACCGCCTCGCGCAACGGCTCGAACGGCTCGCCAATATCGATGAGCTGACGGGCGCGCTGTCGCGCCGCGCGTTTCTGGCGGCCGGCGGCGCGCTGCTGGACGCGTCGCTGCGAAGCCGTTCGCCGCTGGCGATGGCGATCATCGACATCGACTCGTTCAAGGCCGTCAACGACCGGCACGGCCACGCCGCCGGCGACCAGGTGCTGAGCCACTTCGCCACGTTCGTCGCGCGCAACCTGCGGGCGGGCGACGTGTTCGGCCGGCTGGGCGGCGAGGAATTCGGCGTGCTGTGCCCGCTCACCACCACCGCGGAGGCGGCGGGCCTGCTCGAGCGTCTGCGGACCCGCCTCGCGGCGGCCGCGCCGGACGAGTTGCCGCGCGGGCTGCGCTACACCTTCAGCGTCGGCGTGGACCAACTGCGGCGCGACGAATCGCTCGCCCAGTTGATGGCGCGGGCCGATGGCGCGTTGTACGCCGCCAAGGCGTCAGGCCGCGACCGGGTGATGACGGCGTAGGGCAGACGGCGCGGAAACGGAAATTTCGCGGCATTTGCATGAAAGGCATAAATATTTGTCAGATGTTTGCCGATATCCATTGGCAGAGTGACCGGAACCCGGCTGATATCTATCAATATGCTTTCCACCTCACAGCAGCACCCGCCCGATTCCGGTCTACGCGATCGCTTCCACCTGCGCTCGCTCGAGCACCAGCGTCCGCTGTCCACGGCGACCATGGCGTTCACGGTGGTCGCGTTCCTGTGCTTCGTCGGGGCGCGCAACCTGGTCGACGGCCCGGCCACGCCGCTCGCGTACCGGCTCGCATGCGCGCTGCTGCTCGCCCTGCTGGTGCTGGCGATCCCGCGCGCGAACTCGACCTGGCTATTCGGCCTGATCGGCGTGGCTTACTCGCAGGTATTGGTGGCGGGCCTCGCGCTGAACATTGCCGGGGTCGCCCAGCCGCTGCTGTGGGCGCTGCCGGCGCTGGTCGTGATACCGGTCTGCGCGGCGCCGCTGTGGCTCACGCCCACGCATTTCGTCGTCGGCACCGCGCTTTTCTATGCGACGGCGTTCGCGCTCCTGTCCGGCGAGCCGCTCACGCATGACATCGGCGTCGTGGTGGGGATGTGGGTCGGGGCGATCGCCGCGCCGACCGCCGCCGTGTTTCATTTCGGCTTCTACCGGTTTCGCCGCAGCCACTTTCTGCTTGAGAGCCAACTCGCGCAACTCGCGGCGACCGACCCGCTGACCGGCCTGCAAAACCGCCGTGCGTTCGTCAAGCAGGCAGAGCGCCGGCTCGAGACCCTCACGCCGGAGACGCGGGTCAGCGCGATCTTTCTCGATATCGACAACTTCAAATCCCTGAACGACCGCTTCGGCCATGCGGTGGGCGACCACGCGCTTTATCAGGTTGCCCAGGTGCTGATGGACGAGGCTTCGGCTGACGACAGCGTGAGCCGGATCGGCGGCGAGGAATTCGCGCTGCTGCTGCGCGACGGGCTGACCGGCGCGCTTCAACTGGCCGAACGGCTGCGCGTTGCGATTGCCGCGATCGAGCGGCCGGACGGCCGGCTGACCGCGAGCTTCGGGGTCGCCGAGCATCGCGGCGGGGAAACCATCATGATGCTGCTCGATCGCGCCGACGAGGCCTTGCTGCGCGCCAAGCACTCCGGCAGAAACCGCGTGTGCGCCGAACTGCCGCTGCCGCGCGACGCGTGGCATCTGCTTGCCGGCGAGGCAGGCGCCGGGGACGCGGCGGCGGGTCAACGTCATCGATGGGAGGATTACTACCTCACCTCGCATTTCCAGCCGCTCTACAGTTTGTCGCATCAGAAGCAGGTGGGGTTCGAAGCCTTGCTGCGCGGCGAGCAGCGCGACGGCACGCTGGTGCCGCCCGCGGTGCTGTTCGCGCCGAAGCCCTCCAGCGACGAAGGCGCGCTCGACCGCGCGAGTCATACCGTGCATCTGGCCAATGCTCGCGGGTCGCTGCCCGACGGCGCGTGGCTCTTCCTCAACATTTTGCCGGCCACGTTCATCGCCGAAGGTTATGCGGATCAACTGGCGAAGATCGTGCGGGCCGTGGGTCTCGAACCCGAGCGCGTGGTTCTGGAGATTCTCGAATCGCACGGCGGCAGCGTCGACGACATGTCGCGGGCGGCGGCGTTGTACCGCGAGCACGGTTTCCTGATCGCCGTCGACGATTTCGGCGCGGGTCAGTCGAACCTCGACCGGCTGTTCAGGATTCGCCCGGACCTCGTCAAGCTCGACGGCGAACTGATTCGCGCGACGAGCCACGGCACCGAGCAGCCGATTCTGCCGAAGCTCGTGTCGTTGCTGCATCAGGCGGGGATGCTGGTGGTCGTCGAAGGCGTGGAGACCACCGAGGAGCTGATTCTCGCCGTGGAATCGAATGTCGATTTCGCGCAGGGTTATCTGCTGGGCCGGCCGGCAGCGGAGATTGCGCCGCCGGAGTCGGTGCATCGGCGCATCGACGACGCGTTCGAGGTCATCGCGCATGGTCGCGCGCATCAGCACGCGTTGTTCGAATCCGAAGTGGAGCCTTACCGGGCCGGTTTGCGGCTCGCCGCCGACGCGTTGCTGGCCGGCGTGGGCATGGAAGAGGCGTTCGCCTCGCTGGCAAGGTTCGACAGATGCGTCAGCTGTTTCATCCTCGACGACTCGGGCCGGCAGATCGGTCTGGAAGTGCCGGGGCCGGCCTGGAGCAATGACGGGGCCTCGCTGCAACCGGTGGCGAATCCGCGCGATGCGCGGTGGGATCATCGTCCGTATTTCCGCAATGCGGTGCTGTTGCCGGGCGTGGCGGTGGCGAGCAATCCTTATCTTTCGCTGGCGAGCGGCCGGCCGTGTATCGCGGTGACGCTGGCGGTGCAGTTTACCGCCGGGCGCTCGGTGATCGGGGTCGAACTGGATTGGTCGGCGCTCGGGCTGCCGTGGCCTGCGCGGGAATAGCGCCTTCTCTCACGCCGCGGGCTCCCGTGTCGCCAATCAGCGGATTCGCTCAATACCCGCCCTTGGGCGACGCCGCCATCGCTGTCGTCTTTTTATACGACGCCGCCAGATCCGCTGCGGCGCGGCTCAGCAAGCCCGTGTCGGTGCCGACCGCGACGAAGGTGGCGCCCGCTTCGAGATAGTCGGCGGCAATCGCCGAATCGGGGGCGAGCACGCCCGCCGCCTTGCCCGCGCCCCGCACGGTGCGGATGCCGTTGCGAATCGCTTCGCGCACGCTGGCGTCGCCGGGTTTGCCCAGCAGGCCCATCGACGCACTCAGATCCGCTGGTCCGAAGAACACGCCGTCGACGCCATCCACGGCTGCAATTGCCGGCAAATTCTCCAGGCCCCGCACGGTTTCCACCTGCACCAGCACGCACAATTCGTCGGCCGCCGTGTTCAGGTAATCCGGTATCCGGTTCCAGCGCGATGCGCGCGCCAACGCACTGCCTACACCGCGAATGCCTGCTGGCGGATAACGGGTGGCCGAGACCGCATCGGCGGCCTCGTCGGGTGTGTCGATCATCGGCAGAAGCAGGGTTTGGGCGCCGATGTCGAGCAATTGCTTGATCAACGCGCTGTCGCTGCGCACGGGGCGCACCACCGGGTGTGATGCATACGCGGCCACCGCCTGCAATTGGGCCAGCGTGCTGCGCACGTCGTTCGGCGCATGCTCGTTATCGACCAGCAGCCAGTCGAAACCCGCGGTGGCCAGCAGCTCGGTCACGTAAGCGTCGGCGAGCGCGGCCCACAGGCCGAATTGCGGTTCGCCTGCGGCGAGAGCGCGCTTGAAAGGGTTTTGCGGTAGGGACATGTCGTTGTCGAGTCGAATGAGCTCAGATGAAGTTCAGGCCGATGCTGCCCAGCGGGCCATAGTCGACATGAAAAGTGTCGCCCGCGCGCGCGGGGATCGGGCTGGTGAACGAACCGCTCAGGATCACGTCGCCGGCGTTGAGCGTTTCGTCGTACGGGGCGATCTTGTTGGCGAGCCACGCCACGCCGGTGGCCGGATGATTCAATACCGCGGCGGCCAGCCCGCTTTCCTCCACCGCGCCATTCTTGTAAAGCAAAGCGCCGACCCAGCGCAGATCGACGTCGAGCGGCCGCACGGGGCGGCCGCCCAGCACGATCCCCGCATTCGCCGCGAAGTCCGAGATCGTGTCGAAGACTTTGCGCGGCGCTCTGGTCTCGCGGTCGAACTGTTCGATGCGCGCGTCGATGATCTCCACGGCCGGCGTCACGTAAGCGGTCGCGTCCAGCACGTCGAACAGCGTCACGCCCGGGCCCGTTAGCGGCTTGCTCAGCACGAACGCCAGTTCCACTTCCACGCGCGGCGCGATGAAGCGGTCCACGCGGATGTCCTGGCCGTTCTCGATGAACATGCTGTCGAGCAGCGGCGCATAGTCGGGCTCGTCGATCTGCGACGAGCGCTGCATGGCGCGCGAGGTGAGGCCGATTTTGCGGCCCTTGATCACGTGGCCTTCGGCGAGCTTGAGCTTCACCCACTCGCGCTGGATCGCATAGCCGTCCTGCACGGTCATCTGCGGATAGGCGGCCGAGAAGTGCCGCAGTTGAGTCCGCGTTTTCTCGGCGTGGTCGAGTTGTGCCGCGAGCTCGCGGATAGTCTGTTCGTCTAGCATGGTGGAGTCTCGATGAGCCGCTATTCAGCCTTCAGGCGCGCGTGCAGGTTGTTGTGTTTCCACGTACCGGCTTCGCTGAATTCGTTGATCTCCAGCGACAACGCCAGGCCGTGCTGTTCGAATTGAGCGGCGAAGTGCTGTTTGATCAGCGCGAACAACGCATCGCCGGTGGCCTGTCTGGTGGCTTCGGAGCGGCCCGCGCCGATCTTCAGGTTCGCATGCAGGAAGGCGGCGTCGGCGCGTCCGTCGGCGATGCAGTACTGCTCGCAGCGCAACGCGCGCACCCGGATGCCGCCGAGCGGATAGACGCGCTGTTCGCTTTCGTTGCCAGTTTCACGCTGCGTGTCGAGGCAATGCGCGAGCGCATTGCACAGTTCTCCGATGCTTTCTTCGCCGGCAAGGTTGGCGCTGTATTCGAGTGTCAGATGCGGCACGGTGAACTCCTTGGTTGCGGCTCAGGCGGGCAGCGGCGTGACCGGAAAGATCGCGTTGATCTGCCCGGTGCCCGAACTGCCGAAGTACGGCGTGACGACTTCCACCTTGCCGTCGTAGCGATCCCAGCCGAGCGCGCCGAGCAGCATGGCCGTGTCGTGCATGCCGCCTTCGCCCCAGCATTTTTCGTTGTAGAGCGGCAGCATGTCGCAGAAGGTCTTCCAGTCGCCGGCTTCCCACAACTCGACCACCTTGCGGTCCATCTGTTCGAGAAACGGATTCCACACCTTGTGCATGAACTGCTCGGCCGTGCCGTTGTTGGCGAAGTGGTGGCTGAGCGACCCGCTCGCCAGAATCGCGACGGTGCCGTCGTAGCGCTCCTCGATCGCCTTGCGTACCGCGAGGCCGAAACGCACGCTCGTGTCGAGGTCATGCCACACGCACCAGCCTGCTACCGACACGGTCTTGAAGTGCTGATCCGCATTCATATAGCGCATCGGCACCAGCGTGCCATATTCGAGTTCGAGCGAGGTGTCGCTGTGCGCGCGGCTTTTCACGCCCATTTCGTTGGCGACTTCGGCGATCAGATTGCCGAGTTCGACATTGCCCGGATACGCGTACGGCATGTTCTTGATGAAATGCGGCAGTTCGTTGCTCGTGTAGTTACCCTGGAAATTCGCCGCGCAATTGATGTGATATTCGCTGTTCACGAGCCAATGCACGTCGAACACGACGATCGTATCCACGCCCAGTTCGCGGCAACGCCGGCCGATTTCATGATGGCCGTCGATCGCGGGCCGACGGCAGCCCTTATGCGGACCGTCGAGTTCGGACAGATACAGCGACGGGACGTGCGTCACTTTTGCCGCCAATGCGAGTTTGCCCATCAAACACCCCAGCGCGGAATGTGATGCGAGCCGAGCGACACGCAGACGTTCTTCGGTTCGAGGAACACTTCGTAACTCCACGTGCCGCCTTCGCGGCCCACGCCGGAAGCCTTGGTGCCGCCGAACGGCTGACGCAGATCACGCACGTTCTGGCTGTTGACGAAGCACATGCCGGCTTCGACCGCCGCCGCGACGCGCAGCGCGCGGCCCGAATTCTCGGTCCAGATGTAGCTCGACAAACCGTAGGAGATGTCGTTGGCGAGCTTGATTGCGTCGGCTTCGTGGTCGAATGGAATCAGGCAGGCGACCGGGCCGAAGATCTCTTCCTGCGCGATGCGCATGCGGTTGTCGACATCGACGAATACGGTGGGTTGAACGAAGTTGCCTTGGCGCAGGGCGTCGGGCAGCTCCGGCGTGTCGAGGCCGCCGCACGCGAGCGTCGCGCCTTCTTTCGGGCCGAGTTCGATATAGCTGCGCACCTTCGCCAGATGGCCCTGACTGATCATGGGGCCGACAACGGTGCTCTCGGACAGCGGGTCGCCCACGCTCAAGCGCTTCGCACGTTCGATGAAGCGCTCGGCAAAACGCGCATAAATAGAACGTTGCACGAGAATGCGCGACCCCGCCGTGCAGCGTTCGCCGTTGTTCGAGAAAATCATGAACACGGCGGCGTCGAGCGCGCGCTCGAAATCGGCGTCGTCGAAAATCACGAACGGCGACTTGCCGCCGAGTTCCATCGAAAACTTCTTCAGCCCCGCGGTTTGCACGATACGGTTGCCAGTCGCGGTCGAACCGGTGAACGACACGGCATGCACGTCCGGATGCGCGACCAGCGGTTCGCCGGTGTCCTTGCCGAAACCGTGCACCACGTTCAGCACGCCGGCCGGAATGCCCGCTTCGAGCGCGAGGTTGCCGAGCATCGAGGCTGTGAGCGGCGACAGTTCGCTCATCTTCAACACGGCGGTATTGCCGAACGCGAGACAGGGAGCGACTTTCCATGTCGCCGTCATGAACGGCACGTTCCAAGGCGAGATCAGCGCGCAGACGCCGACCGGATGAAACAGCGTGTAGTTCAGGTGCGTATCGGTCGGATACGTATGGCCGTCGACACGCGTGCACATCTCGGCGAAGTAGCTGAAGTTGTCGGCGGCGCGCGGCACGAGTTGCTTGCGCGTCTGCGAGATGGTCTGGCCGGTGTCCTTCGTTTCGGTCTCCGAGATCTGCGGCACGTTCTTCGCGATCAGCTCCCCGAGCTTGCGGACCAGCTTCGCGCGTTCCGCGGCGGGCCGGGCGGCCCATGCGGGAAACGCGTCCCTCGCGGCGCGCACGGCGGCGTCGACTTCTTCCGCGCCACCGCGGGCCACCTCGGCGAGCACCTCCTGCGTGGCCGGATTGACGGTTTCGAAGTAGTCTTTCGCGGCGCTCGACTTACCGTTGATCAAATGTTCGATTCGCATTGGTTGTCCCATGTAAAGCTGTCCATCAGGCGCGGCCGAAGTCCGCGTCGGACGCAATCGTATTGACCAGACGGCCGAGACCGTCGATTTCGCAGACCACTTCGTCGCCCGCATTGACGTTGACGATGCCTTCGGGCGTGCCGGTCAGGATCACATCGCCGGGCGCGAGGGTCATGAAGCTGCTCAGGTATTCGATCAGCGCGGGGATGTCGGTGACGAGATCGCGCGTGTTGCCGTGTTGCTGACGCGTGCCGTTCACGAACGTGCGCAGCTCCAGTTGCGTGACGTCTTCGACATCCGCGGCGTCGACGAACCAGGGGCCGAGCACCGTGCCGCCATCGCGATTCTTCACGCGCAGGTTGGGGCGGTAGTAGTTTTCCAGGTAGTCGCGAATCGCGTAGTCGTTGGCGATCATGTAGCCGGCCACATGCTGCATGGCGTTTTCGCGGGTGACGTTGCGCGCGGTTTGTCCGATCACGACCGCGAGTTCGCACTCGTAGTGCATGAAGGTGACGTCGGCGGGGCGGCGCGTCACGCCGCGATGACCTACCACCGTGCCCGGTCCCTTGAGAAACACGAGCGGTTCTTCCTGTTTATTGAACTGCAACTCTTTCGCATGCTCGGCGTAGTTCAAGCCGAGCGCGAAGAGCGTGCCGACTTCGATCGGGGCGAGCCAGACCACTTCGTCCTCACGCCGCACGCGGCCATCGGCAAGACGCACGCCGTCGGCATGCGGATAGGCTTCGTGAATCGCGCCTGCATACGCAACGCGGCCGCGCATCATGGCTGTTCTCCCGCTTGTTCTTCAGCCCCGACGAACGACACCGTGAGCGGCGGCATCGCGCCGATCGACAGTGTGGCCGTGTCGCCGATATGCGCGACAGGCGAACCATGCGGCACGCCGAGCGTGACGACATCGCCCGCGCCGAGCGTCATGAAGTCGGTTACGTCCGCGAGCAGTTGCGCCACATGGCGTACCGACGACGCGGTGCTCGCGCTGAAAGCCGCGCGTTGGTTGAGCGAAACATTGACCGGCAGATCGTCCGGTGCCGGAATATGGCGCGCCGCAACCACGGCCGGTCCGACCACGCAGAAACCGTCGCGGGCCCGAAAGCGCACCGACGGCCGGTACACGCTCGCATGCGGTACGCTGAGATCGGCGACCAGCGTATAGCCGGCAATGTAGTGCCATGCCTGTTCCGCGCTGACCCGGGTTGCAGTGCGGCCAATCACGATGCCGAGCGACGCGCCGACTTCCACGCCCAATGTATCGTCCGGCACGACGACGCGGGCGCGATGCCCGGCAAGCGTATTGCGCGGTTTCAGATAGAGCACCGGCGCTCTCGGCGGGGCTTTATACGGTGCGGCGTGCATCGCATCGCCCAGCGCCGCGAGCGCGGCGCGGTCGTTCAGCAGGGTTCCGTAGACCGCACCGCAAACCGGCGCCCGACAGGCCACGCCGCGGGCAAGCAGCGTGGCCGCGGCGCGCGCATCCACGTCACGGGGCAGCGCTTCGCCTTCGGGATGCAGCAGGTGATCGGCAAGTGCAAACATATTTGGCCTGTGTCCTGGCAAAAACACTAACATGTTAGTAGTATTGCGCTTGATATGATCCATGGTCAATAGCCTGTCGGCTGATCGCGGGTTTTCCCTTAAGTTTCGACGGCTGCTTTTTATCCATCCTCCAATATGTCCGCTTCCGCCTCGACCCGAGTTCTGCATCGCAACCTGCCCATGTTGTTGCTGCGCGCCAGAGAAAAAATGATGGAGCGATTTCGTCCATTGATTACCGCGCATGGATTGACCGAGCAGCAGTGGCGCGTGATTCGCGCGCTGAACGAGCATGGTCCGATGGAGCCGCGTCACATCTCCGATATCTGCACGATTTCGAGCCCGAGCATGGCCGGTGTGCTCGCGCGCATGGAGAGCATGGACCTGGTGACCAAGGAGCGTTTTGCCGAAGATCAGCGGCGCGTGCTGGTGTCGCTCACCGACACGAGCCTGGAACTGGTGCGCGTGATTTCGAGAGACCTCGAGGCGCATTACCGCGAGCTGGAGCGCAAGGTGGGACCGGAGATCGTCGAGCGCGTATATCGCGCGGTGGACGATCTGCTGGCCGGTCTGGAGGAGGGAGAAGAGGAGTGAGGAGAGTGGAATGAAGCAGAGGTTCAGCGTTTGACCGGCGAGCGCCGGCGCACCCGGTTTCACCAGCCCTGAAAGCGTCTCCATTCCACGCTGTCGCCGTCCGGCGCAACGGCGTGGTAGTCGGGAAACTGCGCGCCGGTGGCGCACGCGTGATTCGGCAGGATGCGCAGTTTCATGCCGATAGGGAAACGCTGCGTGATGTCTTCCTCGGCGTGTGCGGTTTCTCCGGTCGGGGAAAGAATGCCATGTTCCTGATTGGCGCCGCTTATCACGTAGCCGAGCAGCGGCGTGCCGTTCAGCAGGCACGGCTGGCCGTAGCCGAAGTCGTGTGACTGCTTTGACGTGCCGCGATCCCGGCTCATCGCCATCCAGCCCGCGTCGAGAATGGCCCAGCCCTTGTCCGCCTGATGACCGATCACGGTGGCGAGCACGCTGAGCGCGATATCGTCGAGCGCGCATACGCCGACGTTGTGCATGACGAGATCGAACAGCACGTACACACCGGCGCGCACTTCGGTGACGCCTTCAAGTTGTGTGGCGGCGAGGGCGGTCGGCGTTGAGCCGACGCTGACCGCGGGGCACGCGATCCCGGTTTCGCGCAGCCGCTGTGCCGCGCGAACGCAGCCTGCGCGCTCCTGTTCCGCCAGCGCTGCGAGCGCGTCAGGCGTATCGAGTTCGTAGCTGGAGCCGGCATGGGTCATCACGCCGCCCACCTTGACGCCGTTCTCATGCAGAATCCGGCCGACCTCCAGCAGGGTGTCCTGTTCCGGCGTGATGCCCGAGCGGTGCCCGTCGGTGTCCACCTCGATCCATACCTCGAAGGTTTCACCGTGCTGGTCGCCGAATGCGGCAATGGCGGCCGCGGCGTTCGGGTTGTCCACCACGAGCTTCAGATCGCAGCCCTGGCGGCGCAGCGCGAAGGCGCGCGGCAGCTTGGACGGCGCCATGCTGACGGCGTAAAGAATGTCGCGGACACCCGCGGCAAAGAAAGCCTCCGCTTCCTTTAACGTCGACACGGTAATGCCGCGCGCGCCGGCGGCGATCTGCGCGCGAACCACGTCGATGCATTTGGTGGTCTTCACGTGCGGCCGGAACGCGACGCCGAGCGTGTTCATATGTCCCTGCATCCGCGCGATGTTCTTCTGCATCCGGGCAATGTCGATCAATGCGGCGGGGGTTTCGATCTGGTCGAGTTTCATGCTTTTACCGTGAAAAGGGAGTCATGCAAAGTCATGCCGGTTCATGCCGAAACGCGCGAGCCACGGCACGAGCGAGTCGAGCGTCGGCGCTTCGATCTCGGGCGGCTGCGCGCCGGTGACGAGCGGCAGGCCCACCCGATTGTGCCAGTACGTCCGCAAGCCGACGGCGGCCGTGCCGAACATGTCGTAGCTGGAGCCGGCGACGAACGCGGCTTCGTGGGCGTGCACGCCGAGTTTTTGCAGTGCAATGCGATAGGGCAGCGGGTCGGGTTTGTACACGCCGGCTTCTTCGGCGGTGACGATGGCGTCCCAGCGTACCGGGAGCAGGTCGGCCGCTTGCGTGCCGAGGCGCGCGGAACAGTTGGTGACGACGGCCAGCTTGCAATGCGGTGCGAGCGTTTGCAACGCATCGACTGCGCCGCTCCAGGGAGCGAGTTTCAGCCAGTCCGCTTCGAGCGCGAGCGCGGCGGATTCGGCCAGGCCGACCTGCGCGGCGGCTTCACGCACCAGTTGTTCGTAGGCGATGTACTGGCCGCAGCCGTAGGTCAGGCGCAGATAGGCGGCGCGCCACGCGCGGCCCGCCTGCTCGGAACCGGCGGCTCGATTCCACGAGGCCCAGGAGTCGAGCAGGGCGGTCAGGAGGTCGAACAGAACCGCTTTGGGATACGCGGCAGGCACGGAAGCGAGAGTCATGATCTAACCGGCGGTGGACGGTGAGCTGATTATAAAGTTTGATCAGCACGGCAACGTTCAAATAGGCTAACTCATAGATTCAGGCAGACTGAATCATTCATTTATGACCGGGCGTAACCGGTCGAAACCGGGCCTCGACACTCATCGCCGCCAGGGCGGCTGCGGCCTGAACCTGCCCTGCAAATACTGCATGAAATGGCGGGTACGCGCCGGCAGGCCCGTGCGCTGATGCGTGAGCGCGATGACGTCGGCAGCCGGCGCTTTCCATTCCGGCAGCAGGCGGATGAGTTTGCCCTTCGCCAGGTCGTCGGCCACGTCCCATTCGGAGCGCAGGATCACACCGCGGCCTTCGCAGGCCCACTGGCGGATCACGTCGCCGTCGTTGCAACTCAGCCGGCTCGCGACGCGCACGCTGCGGCGCGTGCGGCCTTTGTTGAACTGCCATAGCGAGACATCTTCGTTATTCTCGCGCAGCACGATGCACGGTAGTTTGCTCAATTCTTCCGGCGAATCCGGCGCGCCCATTCGCTTGATCAAGGCGGGCGCCGCGCAGACGAAACGCGCGTTCGGCGCAATCGTGTAGCCGACCAGGTTCGACACCGGCAACTCGCCGATATGCACGACGATATCGAAGCGGTCGGCCGTCTCGGTCAACGGGCGGTCGGACAGCGTGAGCGCGATATCGACATCCGGATTCTGCTGCTGGAATCCGGCGATCGCGGGCGCGAGGTGCCGCCGCCCGAACCCGAGCGGCGCGTTGATTCGCAGCGTGCCGACGAGGCCGCCGCGGCGCATCTGCAGTTCCTCGAACAGCGCGTCGAACTGCTGGACGAGCTCGGCGCCGCGTTCGCACAGCAACGTGCCTTCCTCCGTGAATTGCAGGCGGCGCGCGGTGCGGTTCACCAGTTGCGCGCCCAGCTTCTTTTCCAGTTGCTGAAGGCGCTGGGTGACCGCGGAGGGCGATAACCCGAGCTTTCGCGCGGCGGCGATCAGACTGCCGCTTTCGCGCAGCGTCAACAGAAAGCGGATATCGGCTGAATCGTTCATGTCGGCCACGTTTGAGTCCGGAAATCTGGCAGCTTAAAGTGTTTGGATGCGCGGTTCCAGTTTGGTTGACGAATGCGCCGACGAATGCGCCGAGGTTTGCAAGGTAAAGTGACGCTTCTGTCACCCGGTCGGCAGCGCGAGCCGCTAAAGTGTGTGTTTGCGCCGATTCCCGGCTGCTTTCATTTGAAGAGAAGTCCACATGCCGTTGTCCAATGGGCCGTTGAATGGCCCGTCAAACGATGCCGCGCGGCGCAGCACCCTGAAACAGGCAGTGTTTCTGCACACGGGCTGGCGTAGTGCGGGAACGTGGGTCTGGTCGCGTCTGCGCGAACTCGACACCGTGACCGCCTTCTACGAACCGCTCAGCAATGTGCTCGCGGAGCTGAGCCTTGCCGACGTGTCCGCGTCGCGCCCCACGCTGACTTCAGGGCACCCGCCGCTGGCCGCGCCGTACTTCGAGGAATACCGGCCGTTTCTGCAGGAAGGGATTCCCGGTGTGGCCGGATACCGACGCGGTTTCAGTCTCGATCGCTTCGCCAGCCAGCCGGACGCGGAATTTGCCCCAATGCAGGCCTATTTGCGCAATCTGTGCGAGCGCACCGCCGCACAGGACAGCGTGGCGGTCTTCAAGTTCTGCCGTTCGTCGGGCCGGCTGCCGTGGCTGCGGCAAGCTTTTCCGCAAGCCATGCACGTGGGCGTGTTGCGAAATCCGGCGTCGCAATTCGCATCGGGGTGGCTGCTCAGCCGGCAATGGAGCAACCCGTTTTTCGTGGCGGCGCCGTTTCGTGTGCTGGGCTTGAATCAGGCGGATCCGTTGGTCAGGCAGGCCATCGAAATTTGCGGTGTTGGTTTGCCGCCTGCCACGGCCACTTCGGAGGATGCTTATGCAATGGCGTGCGAACACTACGCGCGCTCGGCCGAAGGCAATAACGCGTATCGCGCGTTCGTGGCGTTGTGGATTCTCTGCGCGTTGCGCATGGCGGACGGTGTCGATCTGTTGATCGACATCGACCGGCTCGGAGCCTCGCGCGACTACGCGGCGGGTTTGAGCGCCGGGTTCGCGACGCAGAGCGGTTTGTCGCCCGACTTCAGCAGCGCCCGCGATCTGGTCGACGAGACGCGTCGCGGCGCCGCACGCATGAGCGGAATCGACGGACGGGCAATGCGCGCGGTGCATTCCGCCGCGCTCAAATTTCTCAAGGCGCAAGCTGGCAGCCATGCCGCCTTTGTGGAAGTGATCCGCGAGAAGATGGTGCTGGCCAACGAATTGACCGACGCCTGGCGCTGAGCCCGCGCCGCGCGCGGCAAACGGCCCCGGGCGCGGCGCGGCGGACTCGTCGCAGCTCAGGCGGCGGCCGCGACGGCCGCGCGCAAGCCGAGCAGATAGCTGTCCGCCCCAAAGCCGCAAATCTGTCCTTTGACGATTTCCGCGAAGACGGATTGATGCCGGAACGCTTCGCGCGCATGGATGTTCGACATGTGGACTTCCACCACCGGCACCGTCAGGATCGCCAGCGCATCGCGAATGCCGTAGCTGTAGTGAGTCCATGCTCCGGCGTTGATCATGACGCCATCGGCATTGTCCGTGAAAGCCTGGTGGATGCGCTCGCACATGGCGGCTTCGCTATTGGTCTGGAAGCTCTCCACCTGGACACCCAGTTCCTTGCCCAATGCCTGCAGGCTGCTATCGATTTCGGCCAGCGTCACGGTGCCGTATTGCACGGGGTCGCGCTTGCCGAACATGTTGTGATTGATGCCATGAAGCATCACGAAGGTTTTCATGGAGCTTGCCTTGAATGACGGAGTCGGTGGTGCAGTCGGCGCGACCTCAATGGGCCGCCGCGACGGCGCGTGTCGTATCGATCACCGAGCCGGTGTTGGCGGCTTCGGCGATCGCCTCGGTAATGCGTAGATTCTGCAGGCCGTCGCTGGCGCTCACCAGCGGTTCGGCTTCCTGGCGGATGACACGCTCGAAATGGTCGAGTTGAAGCTTGAGCGGATCGTCGCGCGTCATATCCGCGACACTCGTTTCAAAGGGCTTCCACCACGAACGGTCCTCAGCTTTTCGATAGGTTTTCAGCCGCATGGTGGGCACGGCGAGCGAACCGAAGGTGCCCGCGATCACATAGCAGTCTTCATCCGGATAGGTCGGGTAAGCCTTGTTTTCCTGCGAGGTCTGCTCCCAACTGCGAGCGCTGGCCGCCGTGTCCGACAGCATGAAGCTGCCGAGCGCGCCGTTCGCGAAGCGCAGGTTGATCGCCACCGTGTCTTCGACCGGAAAACCACGCGCGGCATGTGAGGAAAACGCCTGCACGGCCACGATATCGCCGCATAGCATGCGCAGGTTGTGCATCTCGTGAATCATGTTCAGCAGAATCGGACCACCGCCCGGCTCGCGCCGCCAGGGCGCGTCGGAGAAGTACGCATCCGGCTTGAAAAAGACCGCGCTGCCCATTACCGCGACCAGTTTGCCGAGCCGCCCTTCGTCGATCAGTTGCCTTGCGCGGGCCATAATCGGACTGTGCGCGCGATGATGCCCGATCAGCAACGGCACGCCGCAGCGCTCGACTTCGCGGACCAGCGCTTCGGCGGCGTCGACGGTGGGAGCGATCGGCTTTTCGAGCAGCGTGGGCACGCCGGCCGCGAGACAGATCAACGCGTGCTCCACGTGCAACTGGTTCGGCGTGGCGAGGATCACGCCGTCAGGGCGGTTCCGTTCGAGCAGTTCGTCGAGCGTGCGGTAAAGCGGGACGCCGGCCTCGTCGGCGAGCGCCTGGGCCGCCGGCGACGGATCGACGATCGCCGACAACGTGCATGTGCCGCTCTGCTGCGCGACAGCCATGTGAGCGCGGCCGATGTAACCCGCGCCCGCCACGGCGATCCGGATCCGGTTCATGGCTCGATTCCTCCGAAGCTCGGGCGGGACGGCTTACGCGAGCGCTTTCCTCGTTTCCGCCATGGTCTCGGCGCGGATCCGCTCGTAGCTGGGCTTGTCCATCGGCACGGCGTTGGGTTCGCCCAGATCGCTCAGCCTGACGCGGTAGTTCTCGCGTGCGCTCCATGCGGTCACCGCTGCGATGATGGTGATGCCGAAGGTGATCGAGCCGATGATGAGCGGAACATTATGCGATCCGGGCGGCGCGACGTAGGCGAACAGCGCGGGCAGCAGTGCGGTGATCGTCGTGCCGATGTTCTGGCCGATCGCCATGGCGGACACGCGCGAGCGGGTCGGGAACAGTTCCGGATAGAAGCTCGGGAAGATGGCGTTGTACCCTTGATAGATGATGCCCCACATGAGGATCGACATCACCATGGCGAGCGGGACGTTGCGGATGCTGATCGCGTAGAGGTAGCCGAACGAGAGCAGACCCGCGCCGAGCGCGCCCACGACGATGGGCAGGCGCCGGCCGATCCGGTCGGACAGATTGCCCACATAGGGAATCACCAGCACGGCGACGATATTGCCGATCACCGGAATCCACAGATAGACGCTCTTGGAAAAACCGATGCCGTACGAAGCCTGCACCGCGTAGGCCGCGCCGAAGATGGTCGCGACAACGGGTATCACGTTCATCAGCGAGCAGCCGACCACCCGCAGCATATCGCCCCAGTTGTAGCGGAAGGCCTCGACAATCGGCGATTTGGGTACGCTGCCGGCCGCGTCTTCCTTGGCGAAGGCGGGCGTTTCGTCGACCTCGCGGCGAATGATGTAGCCGGCAATCAGCACCACCGCGCTCAACAGGAAAGGAATCCGCCAGCCCCACGAGTTGAACGAGCTCTCCTCCATGAAATACGCGAGCGGCAGGAATACCGCGGCGGCGAGAATCTGGCCGGCCTGCACGCCTTGCAGGGTGAAACTCGCGTAATAACCGCGTCGCCCGAATGGCGCGTGCTCGAGAATCATCGAGCTCGCGCCCGAGATTTCACCGGCCACCGCGAAGCCCTGGATCAGGCGAAACACCACCAGCAAGGCGGGCGCGAGCAGCCCCACCTGATGATAGGTGGGCAGGAAGCCGACCGCCATCGTGGAGAAGCCCATCAGGAACATGCAGACGAGCAGGACGTTCTTGCGGCCGTGGGTGTCGCCCCAATGCCCGAGCACCAGTGCGCCGATGGGCCGCGCGACGTAGCCGACGCCATACGTGGCGAGCGAGGCCACGATCGCGATCTTTGGGTTGCCCGATGGAAAGAACAACTGCGGAAAGATAAGCGCGGCGGCCTGAGCGTAGATGAAGAAATCGTAGTACTCCAGTGCCGATCCGATCCAGCCGCTGGCGGTCGCCTTGCGGGCCTGCGAGCGGTGTTCGTGGCCGCCTGCCGATGTATTGGTTTCCATGTTGTCTCCTGAAACAGAAATGTTTTGATCAGCTTCTACGGCTGACTCATTTGCGCCCTGAAAGTGAAACTATGCAACCCAGGATTTACCGGGGCGCGGCCTGCTCGTGGATACTCGAATGCTGCTATGCAGCGAATGAATCGACGGTGGAGACAGGGTTTACGAGTGCCTGGTTGTCCGGAGTATCTGGCGGACCGGCCCGGCTTGCCCGATCGATCCGTTAAGGCTAGGGTAATGTGCTTCTGCACCGACACAATGCGGCCAAATGGAAAATCAGAATGCGCTCACAGCCAGCAATGAGTCTTTTCTGCGCGACCTCCAGTTGTTCTGCAACATCGCGCGCCGGAGCAGTTTCGTGGCGGCATCGACGGAAATGGGCCTGTCGCCTTCTCATGTCAGCAAGCGCCTTGCCATGCTGGAAGCGAGTCTTGGCGTGAAGCTCTTTCAGCGCACCACGCGCCGCGTCAGCGTGACCAGCGACGGCGAAGCCGCTTTGCAGTGGGCGCAGAAAATCCTCGACGACGTGCAGGGCATGGCCGACGCGTTCGCCGATCGCCGCACCGAGCTGCGTGGCTTGTTGCGCATCAGCACGAGCTTGAGGCTCGGGCGCAAACACGTTTCGCCGATTCTGGCCATGCTGCGCAAGCGTCATCCGAACCTCGAGATCTGGCTGGAATTGCTGGACCGGCGCGCCGATCTCGTCGGCGAGAACTTCGATATCGACATTCGCGTGGGCGCGGTGCAGGAGCCGCATCTGATCGCGCACAAGATCGTGGAGAGCGCTCGAATACTCTGCGCGTCGCCGGACTATCTGGAACGCCGCGGCATGCCGGTCGAACTTGCCGAGCTGGCTCAGCACGACTGCCTGCTGTTTCGCGGGCGCGACGACCGCTTCGGCGTCTGGCGCCTGAGCGGGCCGGACGGCGAAAAGAGCGTGAAGGTGACGGGCACCGTTGCGTCCAATCTCAGCGATATCGTGGTGCAGTGGGCGAGGGACGGCTTCGGCGTGGTGATGGTGTCGATCTGGGATGTGGCCGAGAGCCTGCGCGCCGGCGAACTGGTGCGTGTGTTGCCCGACTATATGCAGTCGGCCGACGTATGGGCGGTGACCGCGGAGCGGTCGTCGTCGTCGGCGAAGGTCCAGGTGTGCATCGAGTTTCTCAGGGAGCAGTTGACGAGCGGCCCGTATGCGCTGGTGACGCGCGGCGTGGGCGGCTTTTGACGGGGCCGCGGTCGTCACGCTGCTGGAGCCTGGCCGAGATTGCCGTGCCAATACAGTTGCCACGCAAAAAACAATACAGTGAGGCGCGGTTTTATTTGGCTGTATCGGGAGTATGACCGGCGCCGTCGATACAGTTGGCAAGTCTCAATGGAGCCTGCCGACGAGCGGATGGCCGCCCGGCGCGTGCGACGTAGCCTGATTTTTTGCCTATGACCCGGTGGCGATATGCCGCGGTTGATCCCGAATACGAGGTAAGGACATGAACGTAGTGAACGAACAAGCGAAGCTGTCGGTGCGGCAGTTGGGCCATTACATCAGCGGCGCCCCGGCCGAGCCGACCAGCGGCCGCTTCAAGGACGTGTTCAATCCCGCCACGGGCAAGGTGACCGGCTCGGTCGCCCTCGCGTCGGTCGAGGAAGTCGATGTGGCGGTCCAGGCCGCCAAGGCTGCCTTCCCCGCCTGGAGCGAAACCGCGCCGCTCAAGCGCGCCCGCATTCTGTTCAAGTTCAAGGAACTGCTGAACACGCATCACGACGAACTGGCGATGCTGATCACACGCGAACACGGCAAGGTGTTCACGGACGCGCAAGGCGAAGTGGTGCGCGGCATCGAAGTGGTCGAGTTCGCGTGCGGTATTCCGAACCTGCTCAAGACCGACTTCACCGACCAGATCGGCGGCGGCATCGACAACTGGAATCTGCGTCAGCCGCTGGGTGTGGTCGCCGGCATCACGCCGTTCAATTTCCCGGTCATGGTGCCGATGTGGATGTTCCCGGTCGCGCTCGCCTGCGGCAATACGTTCGTGCTGAAACCGTCGGAGCGTGATCCGTCGGCGTCGCTGCGGATTGCCGAGCTGCTGAAGGAAGCCGGTTTGCCCGACGGTGTGTTCAACGTCGTCAACGGCGACAAGGTGGCCGTGGATGCGCTGATCGATCATCCGGATGTGGCGGCGCTCTCGTTCGTCGGCTCGACGCCGATCGCCGAATACATTCATACGGAAGCGTCGAAGCGCGGCAAGCGCGTGCAGGCGCTCGGCGGCGCGAAGAACCATCTGGTGGTGATGCCCGACGCCGATCTCGACCAGGCGGTCGACGCCTTGATCGGCGCGGCCTACGGTTCGGCGGGCGAGCGCTGCATGGCGATCTCGGTCGCGGTGGCGGTCGGCAACGTGGCCGACACACTGATCGAGAAGCTGGTGCCGCGCGTCAAATCGCTCGTCATCAAGAACGGCGAGAATCTCGACGCCGAAATGGGTCCGCTGGTTACCGCCGAACATAAGGCCAAGGTGGCCGGTTATATCGCGTCGGGCGAGGCGGAAGGCGCGAAGCTGGTCGTGGACGGCCGCGCGCATCCGGTGGCGGCCGAAGACGGCTTCTTTGTCGGCGGCACGCTGTTCGACCATGTCGGCACGGAAATGAAGATCTACAAGGAAGAGATCTTCGGCCCGGTGCTGGCGGTGGTGCGTGTGCCGGACTTTGCGAGCGCCGTCGAATTGATCAACGCGCACGAGTTCGGCAACGGCGTCTCGCTCTTCACGTCGGATGGCGGTGTGGCGCGTGCGTTCGGCCGGCAGATTCAGGTGGGCATGGTCGGTATCAACGTGCCGATTCCGGTGCCGATGGCATGGCATTCGTTCGGCGGCTGGAAGCGCTCGCTGTTCGGCGACCATCATGCCTACGGCGAAGAGGGCGTGCGCTTCTATACGCGCTACAAGAGCATCATGCAGCGCTGGCCGGACAGCATCGCCAAGGGTGCTGAATTCACGATGCCGGTGGCGAAGTAAGTTATCGGGCAAGTCCGCTCCCATGAAAAAAGCCGCGCCCGATTCAGGCGCGGCTTTTTTCATGAAGCTGTGTCAACGGGCCGTTAAACGCCCGACGACGAATCTTCCTCCACTTCGCTCAGTACAGCGTTCTGCACCGCGGCCGCCGGGCTCACGTAAGCCGGCGCCTGGCGCGGGTCGTCGACGCTGTAGCGCAGGCGTCCCGCCTCGAGATAGACACGCAGCTGGCGATACTTCACCAGATAGAGCAGGCCGACCAGCGCCGCCGCGAAACCCGACGCCGCGCCCACGCCGAGCGCCCAGCGCGGGCCGAACCGGTTCGCGACCCAACCGACGACCGGCGCGCCGAGCGGCGTGCCGCCCAGCGCGATGGCCAGCAGAATGGCGATCACCCGACCGCGCATGGCCGGCTCGGTGGAAAGCTGCACCAGGCTGTTGGTGGAGGTCGTGAAGGTTTGCGTCGACACGCCGATCACGATCAGCGCAAGGCCGAACAGCACAGAGTTGGGCATCAACGAGGCCACCGTGCAGCCCACGCCGAACACGGCCGCCGCGCCGAGCAGCAGCGCCATGCGCGGTTTCGCCCGGCGCGCGGCAAGCAGCGCGCCGGTGACGGAGCCGAGCGCCATGGTCGAACTCAACACGCCGTATTCGCCGGCGCCCGCATGAAACGCGGTGACCGACATCGTCGAGATGAAGATCGGGAAATTCAGGCCGAAGGTGCCGATCAGGAACAGCATCAGCAAGGCGGCCTTCAGGTCGGGCCGCTTCCACACGTACTTGAAGCCTTCCACGAAACTGCCGTGCGAGCGCACGGCGCGAGGCTTCAGATGCAGTTCGCTCACGCGCAGCATGCGCAGCGAACCGAGCACCGCAATGAAAGATAGCGCGTTGATCAGAAACACCCAGCCGGTGCCTACCGAGGCGATCAGCAGCCCGGCGACCGCGGGGCCGATCATGCGGGCCGCGTTGAACGAGGTGGAATTCAGCGCGACCGCGTTCGACAGATCGTGCTCGCCGACCAGGTCCGACACGAACGTCTGGCGTGCCGGCGAATCGAACGCGGTGACGCAGCCGAGCAGTCCCGCGAATACATACACGTGCCACAGCTGCACGAGGCCGGTGACGGTGAGGATGCCGAGGCCCAACGCGAGAGAACCCATGGCCGCCTGGGTCGCGAACAGCAGCTTGCGACGGTCGAAGTGATCGGCGGCGTAACCGGTCAGCGGCAACAGCAGCATTTGCGGGCCGAACTGCAGCGACATGACGATACCCACGGCGGTCGCGTTGTGTTGCGTGAGTTCCGTCAGTACGAGCCAATCCTGCGCCGTGCGTTGCATCCACGTGCCGACATTGGAGACGATCGCGCCGCTCGCCCAGACCCGGTAGTTGAAATTGCCCAGCGAACGGAAAGTGCCATTCACCGGACTGTTCTCGCGGGAATGCTCACAGGGATAGCTCGCGCGGCGCGCGAACTGCGAGGCGGGTTCTGGCCCGAGGTCATGCGCGCGAGTGTTCGAGCAGAGCGAGCACTTCCTGCGTCGTGCCCGTTTCGCCGAGGCGCGGGAAGATGCGCGTGAGGCTGTTGGCGTGAGCGTCCGCATGGAGATCGGTCATGGCGTCGACGGCGAACGTGACGTTCAGGCCGAGTTCGTGTGCGTAGCGCGCGGTGGATTCGACGCCGATGCTGGTCGCCACGCCCACGAGCACCACTTGCGTGACGACTTGCTCGCGCAGGTACGCTTCGAGATCGGTGTTCGTAAACGCCCCCCAGGTGCGCTTGGTGACCCGGTGATCGGACGGCTGCGCGTTCAGCTCGGGCACCAGATCCGTGAAGCCGGCGGGGAAGTCGCCGGTGTTGCGCGCCTGTTCCGCGCGGCCCGGCGCGCCGCCGGCCACGTTGACGAGCACCACGGGCAGGCCGTGGCGGCGAAAGGCCTGCGCAAGGGCGGCCGCGCGCTCGACGACTTCGCCGGTGGGATGCGCGGTGGGCAGCGCGACGATGCCGCGCTGCAAATCGATGACGATCAGTGCGGTCTTTGCATCGAGCGTGGTGAGTGCCATGAAGTGCTCCTGGGAGTTACGAGTCGATGAGGCGTTTGAGCAAGTCGACGCCGGCAGCGAGTTGTCGTTGCTCGGCCGCCGAGAAGCGCGTCTGGATAGTGCGGAACAGCCAGTCTTCGCGCGCCGCGCGGCTTGCCTTGATCTTCTTGCGGAAAGCGGGGGTGAGGGAAAGAACCGTTTGCCGGCCGTCGTTCGGATCGGGCGCGCCGCTGACCAGCCCGGCGGCTTTCAGAACCGACAGCGTCTCGCCCATGGATTGCGGGCGCATGCCATGGGCGCGCGCCAGCGCGGTGACCGTGGCCGGACCTTCGCGCTCCAGCAAGCCGAGTACCTGCACCTGCGAAGGCGTGAAATCGCCGACGTGCGACTCTTCGCGCAGGCGGCGGCGCAGTTTGCCGACCAGCACGCGCAAGTCTTCCGCCACGATGTGCAGGGCGTCGGGATCGATCGGGGAGTCTTGCTTGGTCATGTTGCGATAAATATGAAGGCTACCTACGAAGGTTACCTTCGTATATGCCTGAAGTCAAGTTGGGGATGGGCGAGGTGGAGAATGGGCGCAGGCTCTGCCGGCCTCGCTGCGAAGCGCGGTGCGGGCGTGGGCGCCGAGCGCTCGCGTGCTCAGGTGTTCGGTACCAAGAAGACTCGCGCGCTTGTCTTTTTGTCTACGGCGATGTCAATATCTGGGCATGTCGCCGAGAATGACGACCCACACAAAACGACGAAACGTCCCATGCAACACGGTCCCGCCATCACTTTCCGGTTTGCCGGCCAGTCCGACGCGAACGCGATCCGCACGATCGAATCCGAAGCAGGGCAGCGCTTTTTCAGCGTCGACATGGCGGGGATCGCGGACGCGCCGCCTATGGATCTGGAACTCGTCGTTCGCAAGATCGCGGCACGGGAGATCATCGTCGCCGTCGATGCCGATGCCGATGCAACGTGCGCCGGTTTCGTGATGTTCGAGCAGCAGCCCACGCGCATCTACGTGCAGGAACTCGATGTGCTTACCGCGTATGCCGGACAGCGTATCGGCGCGGCGCTCATCGAGCAGGTCGCGCAACACGCGCGTGCGCGACGGCTCTCGCAACTCATCCTGTCGACGTTTCGCGAGGTGCCGTGGAATGCGCCGTACTACCGGCGGCTCGGGTTTCGCGATATTGAAGAAGCCGAGCTGGACGCCGCGCTGATCGAACGGCGCAATGCGCATATTGCGCGAGGACTCGATGAATCAAAGCGCGTTTTCATGCGGCGCGACCTGGCGTGACCGGAGCTACGCCCGCGCTGTGCACGGGCATGAAAAAGCGCGGCAGATGTGACCGGAACAGTTCGTTCCTGCCGCGCCTGCCGCGCCTTTTTTCAGCGTACTGCCAATGCATTGGCTGCTCTAACCCGGCAGCCTAACCTCCGCCGGCTCCGCCCATAGCTTCGCCTTTCCCGGTTTGTTTCCGTGGTTACTCCACGGTTTCCAGCGTCGGGTAATCCACATAGCCGGTTTCGCCGCGTGCGTAGTAGGTCGCCGGATTCGGTTGGTTCAACGGCGCATTCGTGGCGAAGCGACGCACCAGGTCCGGATTTGCAATGAACAGCTGACCCCATGCGACCGCGTCCGCCTCACCCGCCTCGAGCACCTGCTGTGCGGTTTCCCGGGTGAACTTTTCGTTCGCGATATACGGGCCGCCGAATGCTTTCTTCAATTGCGGGCCGAGACGGTCGTCGCCGAGCGCTTCACGTGCGGCGATGAACGCGATCTTGCGCTTGCCGAGTTCACGGGCGACATAACCGAAGGTGGCGGCCGGATCCGAATCGCCCATGGTGTGTGCGTCGCGGCGCGGCGCGAGATGCACGCCGACGCGGTTCGCGCCCCACACGCCGATGCAGGCGTCGGTGATTTCGAGCAGCAGGCGGGCGCGGTTTTCGATCGGGCCGCCGTACGCGTCGGTACGCTTGTTGGTGCTGTCCTGCAGGAACTGGTCGAGCAGATAGCCGTTCGCGCCGTGTACTTCGACGCCGTCGAAGCCGGCTGCCTTGGCGTTCTCCGCGCCTTTGCGGAATGCTTCGACCACGCCGGCGATTTCGTCGAGCGCCAGGGCGCGCGGCGTCACATAGGCGCGCTCCGGACGCACCAGGCTCACGTGGCCTTGTGCGGCGATCGCGCTCGGCGCGACCGGCAGTTCGCCGTTCAGGAACAGCGGATCGGAAATGCGGCCCACGTGCCACAGTTGCAGAAAGATCTTGCCGCCGGCGGCATGCACGGCGCTCGTAACGAGCTTCCAGCCTTCAACCTGTTCCTGCGACCAGATGCCCGGCGTTTCGGCATAGCCCACGCCTTGCGGCGTGACCGAAGTCGCTTCGCTGATGATCAGGCCGGCGGTTGCGCGTTCAGCGTAGTACTTCGCCATCAGCGCGTTCGGCACGCGGATTTCTCCGGCGCGTTGGCGTGTAAGCGGCGCCATGATGATGCGGTTCGGCAGCGTGATGTCGCCAATTTGCAGCGGATCGAAAAGAGTCGGCATATGAGTTCACCTTTGACGGCGGGCGCGTGGCCCGAGCGTGACAAAAAACTGCGTGATGAAAGGAGTGCGGCGATGCGGATCAAGCGCCTAGAGCTGGCTGTTCATGTGCTCGAGAAACGCCTGGATGACCGGCTCGTTGCGTTTGAAAAACACCCATTGACCGACCCGCTTCGACGTGACGAGACCCGCGCGCTGCAAGGCCGCAAGGTGTGCCGATACGGTGGACTGCGACAGGCCGCAGGCCGCGTCGATCTTGCCGGCGCACACGCCGTGATCGAGCGGCAATTCCTGGTCGGCGAAATGCGCGTACGGCTCGCGCAGCCAGCCGAGAATCTCCCGGCGAACCGGGTTGGCCAGTGCTTTGTGAATCGCGTCGATGTCGAGCGTCATTGGGTTGGTTTCAAGGTTTTCGACAACAGGCAGGCGTGGCGCTGATTGGTGCGCGCGCCTGCATCGTTACAAGGCGAATTATATATCGTATTTTTACGATATGCACGAAAGCACTACGGGCAGTGGGGCGATAGATGTCACCCAAGGCATTGTCATCAGCGCATCCGGTGATCCGCCGGCCCGACGTCTCGGGCTTCGCCGGCTCCCGACTCCTCTCGCCTACATGCTTTCAGTTTGCTCCCAACCTCCGCCCAACACCTTGTACAGCGTCACGAGATTGGCTTGCCGGGACAGCGTATCGGTCGCGAGTTGCTGTTGCGCGGTGTAGAGCGTGCGCTGCGCATCGAGGAGGGTCAGAAAGCTGTCCGTGCCCGCCTTGTAACGTGCTTCGGCCAGTGCGTAGTAACGCTGCGAAGACGTTACGTATTCGCGATCCGCGTGCACCTGATCGATGTAGGTGGCGCGTGCCGTCAGCGCATTCGATACTTCCTTGAACGCCGTCTGGATCGTGCTTTCATAGTCGGCGACCTCGATCTGCTTCTCGATCTTCGCAACATCGAGCGATGCCTTGTTGCTACCGTAATCGAAGATCGGCATCGACACGCTCGGCGCAAATGCCCATGCTCCCGTGCCGGCCTTGAACAGACTCGAGAGCGTCGAACTCGACGTGCCGGCCGTCGCCGTCAACTCGATCTTCGGGAAGAACGCCGCGCGCGCGGCGCCGATGTTGGCGTTCGCCGCTTTCAGCGCATGTTCGGCCTGCACGACGTCGGGACGCCGGGTGAGCAACAGCGACGGCACGCCGGCACCGATGTCGGCGAACATGGACTCGTCGTCGAATGAGCGGGCAGGCGGCAGGTCATCGGGAATCGGCGCGCCGAGCACGGCGACCAGATTGTTGCGGTCTTGCGCGACGGCACGACGATAAGACGCGAGGCTGGCCCTCGCGCTCGCCAGAGAATTCTCGGCTTGTTGCACGTCCAGTAGAGAAGAGTTGCCCAACTCCTGCACGCGCTTCGTGACCTCGTAGGTCGACTGATCCGCCTTGACCGTGTCTTCGGTCAACTGCAGCAGTCGCTCATCGGACAGCAAGGTCAGATAGTCGCTCGCCACGGTCGCGATCAAACTGATCTGCGTGCTTTGGCGCGATGCATCCGTGGCGAGATAGTTCTCCAGCGCCTGACGCTTGAGGCTGCGCAAGCGCCCAAAGAAATCGATTTCCCACGACGTCGTGCCGACATTGAGATCGCTGACGCTGCTCGTCACGCCTTGGGTCCGCTCGCGAGTCAGACTGCCGCTCGCGCTGATCGACGGCGCAAGCGCGGCGCGCGTAATCCGGTATTGCGCTTCGTATTCGGCAACGTTCAACGCTGCCACGCGCATGTCGCGATTGTTCGCCAGCGCGATCCCGATCAACCGCTGCAGACGTTCATCGCGAAAGAAGCTTCGCCACGCGGTATCGACGGCGAGCGGTGCTGCCGCGGCCGTGCCGCTCGCGCTCATTGACGCTGCCGCCGCGCTCGTGCTTTCGTAGCCGTCGCCTTGCGGATACGCCACAGCAACCGGCGCGACGGGCCGTTCATAGTGTGGATCGAGCGTGCAGCCCGCGAGCAGGGCGAGCGCGAACGCTACTGCGCAGGCACCGAGTTTGAGTTTCATCATTTCACCCCTTGCTGTTGGCTGGTGTCGCCGTGCTCGCCGAACAGCCGTCGCACGACGACGAAGAACACCGGCACGAAAAAGATCGCGAGGAACGTGGCGGCGATCATCCCGCCCATCACGCCGGTACCGATCGCATGACGGCTCGCCGAACCGGCGCCTGTGCTGATCACGAGCGGCAGGACGCCGAATACGAAGGCGAGCGACGTCATCAGGATCGGCCGCAGCCGTAGCCGCGCGGCTTCGATGGTGGCCTCGATCAGCCCGCGCCCCTGCGCCTGCAGGTCCTTGGCGAATTCGACGATCAGGATTGCGTTCTTGGTGGACAGGCCAATGGTCGCGAGCAGGCCGACCTTGAAATAGATGTCGTCGGAGAGCCCGCGGATATGCGCGCCCAGCACCGCCCCGAGCACGCCGAGCGGCACCACCAGAATCACCGCGATCGGAATGGACCAGCTTTCATACAGGCCGGCCAGGCAGAGGAACACCACGATCAGCGAAATCGCGTACAGATAGATCGCTTGCGAGCCGGCAATGCGCTCCTGGTACGATTGCCCGGTCCAGTCGATGCCGTAGCCCGCGGGCAGTCTCTTGACGAGCGCATCGACGGCGTCCATCGCCTGGCCGGTGCTGGTGTTCGCGCCGGTTTGCGCGGTCATTTCCATCGCCAGCGTGCGGTTAAAGCGCTCGATCTGCGGCGGCCCGAAGGTCCATTTGCCGGTGGCGAAGGCGGAAAAGGGCACCATCTCGCCGTCGTAGCCGCTCGTGGTTGAACTGCTGGTCGAGCCGCTGCTCGTCGAAGTGGTGCTGCTCGAACTGCTCGAACTGCTTGTGGTGCTCGAACGCACATACCATCGGCCGATGTCCGACGGCATCATCCGGTACGGCGCGTCGGCCTGGACGTAGACCTTTTGAATACGCCCCGTATCGACATAGTTGTTCACATACGAAGAGCCGAACGCCGTCTGCAACGTATCGTTCACATCGGCAATGGAGAGCCCAAGGGCGCTCGCCTTCTCACGGTCGATGTCGACATGGAACTGCGGCGTGTCGTCGAGACCGCCGGGACGCATGCCGGACAAGGCACGGTCTTTGGCCGCGAGCGCGAGCAGTTGCTGGCGCGCTGTCATCAGCTTGTCGTGGCCTTGGCCCGCGCGGTCTTCGAGTTCGAAGTCGAGGCCGCTTTGTGTGCCGAGCTCCTGAATGGCCGGCGGGTTGAGCGCGAAAATCTGCGCGTCGCGCGTGGCGGCGAAGTGCATGTTGGCGCGCTGGATGAGCGCCGCCGCCGAGCCGTCCTTGCCGCGCCGGGCGCTCCAGTCCTTGAGCTGTACGAAGGTCAACGCGTTGTTCTGTCCGGAACCGTTAAAGCTGAACCCGGTCAGTGCGATGATCTTGTCGACCTGCGCAAGCCCGAGATAGTAGGCTTCGACCTTCTTCACGGTTTCCAGCGTCTGCGCGGCGGGCGTGCCGACCGGCGCGGAAATCGAGGTGATGATGATCCCCTGATCCTCGTCGGGGAGGTACGACGAGGGCAGCTTCATGAAGAGCAGCGCCACGACGCCCGCGATCAACACGTAGATCACCATGTAGCGCATCGGATTGCCGACCACGCGCGAGACCGCCGAGTCGTAGCGATCCGTGCCGCGCGCAAGCACGCGGTTGAACCAGCCTAACACGCCGCGTTTCGCGTGATGCTCGACGTCGGTACGCCGCAGCAAGGTCGCGCACAGCGCCGGCGTGAGCGTCAGCGCGAGGAACACCGAAAGCAGCATCGCCGCGACGATCGTGACGGAGAACTGCCGGTAAATCGCGCCCGTCGAGCCCGAGAAGAACGCCATCGGAATGAACACGGCGATCAGGACGGTCGTGATGCCGACCAGTGCGCCCGTGATCTGCTTCATCGCCTTGCGTGTGGCTTCGACCGGAGACAGTCCTTCTTCGGCGATCAGCCGCTCGACGTTTTCGACAACCACGATGGCGTCGTCCACCAGCAGGCCGATTGCCAGCACCAGCCCGAACATCGACAACACGTTGATCGAAAATCCGACCGCCGACATTACCGCGAACGTGCCGAGCAAGGCGACCGGCACGACAATGGTCGGAATCAGCGTCGCGCGCAGATTCTGCAGGAACACGTACATCACGACGAAAACCAGCATGACCGCTTCGATCAGCGTCTTCACCACTTCTTCGATCGAGATCTTCACGAACGGCGTGGTGTCGTACGGATAGTCGACTACCACGTTGTGCGGCAATTGCCCGCTCAGTTCGTCGAGCTTGGCGCGCACGGCCTTCGCGACGCTCATCGCGTTCGCGCCGCTCGCGAGCTTGACCGCGAGCGAGGCCGCCGGCTTGCCGTTCAGGCGCGAGTCCGTACTGTAGTCGTCGCCGCCCACCTCGACGCGCGCGACGTCCTTGAGCATGACCTTCGAGCCGTCGCTGTTCACGCGCAGCAGGATCGCGCCGAACTGCGCGGGCGTGGTGAGCAGGCTCGACGCGGAAATGGTCGCGTTGATGGCCTGCGTTTTCGTGGACGGCGAGCCGCCAATCTGGCCCACCGAGAGTTGCACGTTCTGATTCGTGATAGCGGTGGTGACGTCGGCGGTGGTGAGCCCAACCGCCTGCAGCTTCACCGGGTCAAGCCAGATGCGCATGGCGTGTTGCGCGCCGAACAGCATAACGTCGCCCACGCCGTCGATCTGCGTGAGCGGGTCCTCGATCTGCGTCGCGATGATATTGCCCAGATCGATGGAATTCATGCTGCCGTCGGTCGACGACAGCGACACGATCATCAGGAACGCGTTGGCCGCTTTCGCGACCTGCACGCCTTGCTCCTGAACCGTCTGCGGCAGCGACGAACTGGCCTGCTCGACCTTGTTCTGCACTTGCACCTGCGCGATATCCGCGTTGGTGCCCTGCTGGAACGTGAGCGTGATGCGCGCCTGCCCGGACGAACTGCTGGTGGACGACATATAGAGCAGATGGTCGATGCCGCTCAGCTTCTGTTCGATCACCTGGGTGACGGTGGTCGCGATGGTTTCGGCCGAGGCTCCTGGATACGTTGCCGTGACCTGCACGGAAACCGGCGCCACGCTCGGATACTGTTCGATAGGAAGCGTCCCAATGGAAGCGCCGCCGATCATCATGATGACGATGGCGATGACCCACGCGAGGATCGGTCGGTTGATAAAAAATCCTGCCATGAGATTCTCGCTCTAACTATGGGCTGCCGACGGGTTGTCCGCGGTGGCGGGCGCGGCCGTTATGCCGGACGTGCCGGGACTTTCGACGGGCTTGACCACCGCACCGGCACGCGCTTTCTGCGAGCCCGCGACGATCACGCGATCGCCCGCCTTGAGGCCGCTCGTGACGAGCCAGTCGCTGCCTGATGCGGTGTCGGCCGTCACGGCTGTTTGCACGACCTTGTTGCCGGCACCGACGGTGAGCACGCTGGCAGAGCCGTCCGACGCACGGGAAACCGCGAGTTGCGGCACCGTGATCGCCTGCTGGTTCACGCCTTCTTCGAGCCGCGCGCGCACGAACATGCCGGGCAGCAACACGCCGTCAGGATTCGGGAACACGCAGCGCAAGGTCACCGAACCGGTGGTGGTGTCGACGGTGATATCGGAGAACAGCAGCTTGCCGGCTTGCGCATAGGTGCTGCCGTCTTCCATCACCAGATGAACCACGGCGCCGTCCGTGCCGGACTGCTGCAATTGACCGCTCGCGAATTCCTTCTGCAGACGCAGCCAATCCGCGGAGGAGCGCGTGACGTCGAGATACATCTCGCTCGTCGCCTGCACCGTCGCGAGCGCGGTGGTCTGCTCAGCGGTCACGAGCGCGCCTTCGGTCACGCTCGATTTGCCGATGCGGCCCGCAATCGGCGCCACCACCCTGGTGTAGCCGAGATTGATCGCGGCGGTCTTCAGCGCGGCGCGGTCGGCGACGACGTCGGCTTTCGCCTCGTCCAGCGCGGCGACGGCGTCGTCGTAGTCCTGGCGGCTCACGCCCTGGATCTTTGAGAGTTCGGCGTAGCGCGTGGCCTTGGTCTGCGCGGCGCTCGCCGTCGCCACCGCTTTGGCCAGCGTGCCGATCGCCTGGTCGTAGGCGGCCTGATAACTGGACGCGTCGATCTGATAGAGCACGGCGCCGGCCGCGACCTGCGAGCCCTCGGTAAACAGGCGTTGTCTGACGATGCCTTCGACCTGCGGCCTGACTTCGGCGACGCGAATCGCCGAGAGCCGCCCGGACAATTCGGTGCTCGACACGACGGTATGCGGGGTGATGGTCTGGACGCTGACTTCGGGCACCGACTGCACGGGCCCATGCGACGCCTCGTCGCCACAACCGGACAACATGAACGTGGCGGCGGCAATGGCCGACGCAAGCAGCGTGAACGCCGGCGCGCGCCGTAACGGTTCAACCACGATGGTGAGAGTGGGCATGCTGTGAGCATCCTTCGACTGGATTCGAACAAGGTCCGTCTGGCATGCGCCGTTCGCTCGCGAAAGAGCCCACGCGGCGCTGCGCCAGCGGCTGGATGGGACCCAGCATAGAGACCAACGTCTTACGGTGGCTTAGACAGGGATTACGACTTGTAACGGAGCGCGGCTCGTGGCGTGAGGGCGAGGTGAGCGGATGTAGTGGGAACGTGATGCCGTGCGCAAGACGCTCGAGCTGGCAGCGCCGCCGTAATAAACTGTAAGCGTGGCTAAGAACCCGCAACCGCTCGCGTCGCGCAATTCGTTATATTTCGACAAGTGGCCGGCGCGCGGAACTGCCGTGCGTCAACTCTCCTCATCGATCGGGGCCTAGCCATGCCAGACACGCCCATCCAGGTTTTGCTGGTCGACGACGACGCCGACCTTCGTGACCTGCTTCGAACCTTCTTCCAGCAACGTGGCATCGAGATGTCCGTGCTGCACGACGCCAATCATTTGAGCCGCCGGCTCGAACGCGAGCGGCCCTCGATCATCGTGCTCGATCTGATGATGCCGGGCATCGACGGACTCAGCGCGCTCAAGCAATTGCGCGCGAATGGCGACGCGATCCCCGTGATCATGCTGACGGCACGCGCCGAGGGTGTGGATCGCGTGGTCGGTCTCGAACTCGGCGCCGACGACTATCTCGGCAAGCCGTTCATGCCGCAGGAACTGCTCGCGCGTATTCATGCGGTGCTGCGCCGGCACGCGCAACCGGCGCCTGCGGCAGGGTCGCCGGTCGAGAAGCGCGAAACACTACGCTTCGGCCGCTTCAGGCTCGATTTCGCCAGCCGCACACTATTTCGCGAGGACGAGCCGCTCAAGCTGACCGGCGGCGAATACGCCTTGCTCGAGGTGCTCGCCCAGCATCCGATGGAAACGCTGTCGCGCTCGAAGCTCGTCGACCTGCTGCACGGTCCGTATTCGGAAGTGACCGAGCGGGGTATCGACGTGCCGGTGTGGCGCCTGCGCCGCCTGCTCGAAGACGATCCCGCCAATCCGCGTCTGATCCAGACGATACGTGGCACCGGCTACATGTTCGTGCCTCGCGGCAGTGACGATGACCAATCCCTTTAACACGCTGTTCGGCCGGCTCTCGTTGATGACCGTGAGCCTGATCGTGCTGGTTCACATTACCGCCCTGGTGCTCGTGGACCGTGAGCGCGGCCAGATCGACACGGCTCATGCGCAGCGCGCGCTGCTTCTCGCGGTTCAGGCCGAACATGATGGCGCGTTGGCCGCTTCGCATGTATCGGCGATACTCGGCATGTCGTATGTGAAAGCGGGCGACGCGATCGCGTCAGGCTGTCCGGCGCCGTGTGAGAACACCTCGGGTCCGTTCGAACGCGACTTGCGTGCGAAGTTGCCGCCCGGCAGTCAGGTGGTGGTCGACGCCGACGACGGCACGGTGTGGGTGCACTACGCGGGCAACCCGGATTGGCTCAAGCTGCAGAATTCGATGCTGCCGGCGCGGCGTTTTCTCGGTGCGTCGGCGACCATGCTGGTCTTCGCGGTGATCATCGCGTTGTTCGGCGCGTGGCATTTACAGCGCCCGTTGCATCGGTTGGCGCTCGCGGCGCGCGAGTTCCGCGTGGGCCATCGCGCGCCGGTTGTCGAGGCGAGCGGTCCGCGCGAGTTGAAGGAGTTGATCGGCGACTTCAACCAGATGGTGCACGAACTCGCACAGGCCGAGCAGGATCGCGCGGTGATGCTGGCCGGCGTGGCGCACGATCTGCGCGCACCGATTACGCGCATGCAGGTGCGCGCGGATCTGCTGCCCGACGAAGCGAACCGTCGCGGCTTCCTGCGCGATGCGGAGTCGCTGTCGCGGATCGTCACGCAGTTTCTGGACTTTGCGCGTGAGACTGCGGACACCTCACCGCGCACCCATGTCGATGCGCATTGCCGCCGCCACTACGGCGACAGTCTCGCTGACGACACACTCGTGCGTCTGAATCTGCGCGCCGGTGACGGCTTCGAGTTGCCGCTCGTCGACCTCGACCGGATTCTGACGAACCTGATCGAGAACGCGCTCACCTACGGCGAACCGCCGGTGGAAATCTCGACGTCCCGGCATAACGGCCGCTTCACGCTCGAGGTGCGCGATCATGGCGGCGGCATACCGGGCAACCAGCTCGACCGCGCGCTGCAACCCTTTGGGCGACTCGACGAAGCGCGCGGCGGCGATGCGCATTGCGGTTTAGGCCTCGCGATCGTGCGGCGTCTGGTGCGGTATAACGGCGGCGATTTTCATGCGGATAACGCGTCTGATGGTGGGTTCGTGGTGTCGATGACGTTTCCGGTGTAGTGGCATCACTGCGGCGGCCGGCGTGACGAATTGTTGGAGAAGCAACCCAAGCGGGAGCGGGCGTGGGTCCCTGACGGATTCCTCGACGCCGGCAATGTCTGGGGCAACGAAGGCAACAGCACCGGCGCCAACGGTTTGCGCCACAGCTACGGCGCGGGTCTCGAATGGATTTCACCTATTGGCCCGCTCAAGCTTTCGCTTGGCTTGCCGATCGTCAAACACGCGACCGGCAAATATCGGAAGTTCCAGTTTCAGATCGGCACGTCCTTCTGAGCGAGCGCACTGACTGGAAAGCTTTGGTAAGCGCTTCGCCCTAAGGGTATCTAATCGCGTTTTATAAGCCGGGAGCAGGTCGGTAACATAGGTGATGAAGCTGCATCGTCAATTTTCAAACCACCCATGGAACTAGAAAGGAAGCCAGAACATGACTGGTCGCGTATGCAGAGTCCTCCTGTCCGGAGCGAATGTGCGGCGGCTTTTTTTGACCACCATGCTGGCGGGAATCGGCGGATTGCAAGGTTGTTCGACTACGCTGGAAACCCTTGGACTAGGGGTTGGGTTAGGCATCGGCGTAGGTGCGATCGGCGCGGTTGGTACGATCGCGTGTGCGATCGGCTGCGAGCGTGATCGCGGATTTTGAGGGGGGCTCGCGAGGATCGCGGCGAGCGTTCGTAGCGGATCTCTACCGATGACACGACGGACATAATCGGCGCTCGAATGCCGTTTAGCGTTTGACTCCCGTAACGATTGCGCGACAACCCAAACCTTTTCGACTGAATGTGCGAGGTCCATGCTGGGCCAGGCAGCTCGCGCGCGTGATCGTCGGCAAGGGCGTGAGTCTTTGTCCACGTGGCGGGCCACCCGCTGCAACATGATTGTAGAGACCTCGCACGCCGAGTACCTTGCGTTGGACATCAACGCCACAAGCCTCCAACGGGATCCGGCGTGTCCTGGGCGTATCGACGCCGAAACGGGCGCTCGTTAACTGCTCGTCGGTGCCCGGCCCATTTCACAGCATTTTTACGCGGCCCATTGAAATCGTTTCGCGGTCTTTACGAGGTCCTCCGTATAGTGGGCGGCTGGTGGTTCGACAAAGAACACAATCGCGAGATTTGCAGGGGCTCATATGGCGTTCAAACAAACCAGGGGCGGTGTGACCGTCGAGGCTTGCGTGTTTCCCGCTCCGGGTCACATGTTCAAAGGTGCATTGCGCGTGACGACCGTGCGGCACGACCAACCGGTCCAGCGGATCACCGGGCGCCGTTGCGGAAGGCCTGTGGCTAGCTCCGGGCAAGCGCTGGAACTGGCCGAACTCGAAGCACGCCGCATGCTCGGCGTCTGATATGCCATGACACCGTCAAGACCCGCCATGAGGTTCAGGGGGCTGTGCAAGCTCATCGCCATTGTGTTCGTCACCAATCAGGTTCTCACGACACTCTTCAACTACGCCGCCCAGCAACTCGATCCCGCGCTGCCGCCTGAATCGCTGTGGATTTTCAGCTGCTTGACCTGCGGGCTCGTGACGCTGTGGTTGCAGGCCGATGCGCGGCGCGCGTTCGGCCTCGCGCGCGAGAAGGGCTTTGTGAAGAACGGCGGCGACGGCAAGCAGGACTTGCAGATCGCCGAGGACTGCCCGAAGCGATGGCTCGTGATCTTGCATGTCGAACTGAATCCGGCGGCGATGCAGGCCTAGCGGCGGCGCGCCGGCCGGCCGTATCCGCTTGTTCGAGCGAACGGCTAATACTTTTACACGGCGTTAACGCGGCTTTAGCTAACCTCGAGTTACACACCGTTCGACACCCAGGATTTCTCGATGATACGAATGCTGATTCCCGTCCTCGATCATGGTGGCGCCGTCCAGGCCGCGCGCTACGCGGCGTTCATGTTTCTCGAGCGCGGTGTAACGGAAGTCGAACTACTGGAGGTCCTCGAACCGGTCGGGGAAGGGCGCGCGGCGGCCTTCCACTCCCGTAGCTTCCTGTTGCGCCATGAGAAGCAGGCCATGCTGAAGGCGTTGATCGACGCCCGTACGATTCTCGAAGAAGCCGGCGTGCCTTACCGCTGGAAACGGGTCTTCGGGCATCGCACGAAAGCGGTCGCGGACTACGCGGCGACGACTCGCCCGGACGTCATGGTGATCGACGCGAGCCATATGGGCTTCTTTCGCCGGCTCGCCATGCTTGCCTCGCTGGCGAGGCGAACGGTCACGCCGGTGACGATGGTTCACTGAATCGAATCATCCGGGCAACGCCCGGAATCAGACCATGCCGCCGGGCTTCCCACCCGCGCGGATTGCCGGTATGCACTGCAATTTCGACAGCGACAACGGTCTGGCGACGAGGCCGCTCCGACCTACGGCGACACTTGCCGCTGGACCGCTTTCCGAGGATCGGCAAGCTCGCTGTCGGACCATCCGCCCCCCAGATCGCCGATCAGCGACGCCGCATCGAGCAGCCGCGTTTGCTGCACGTTCAATGCGGTCTGCTGAAGACTCAACTGCGTGGCCTGCGCGGTCGCGACGGTCGTAAAGTCCACGGTGCCCGCCTCGTATTCATTGCGCGCGATCTCGGTGCCGCGCGTCGCGTCGCGTACCGCGCGCTCCAGCACCTCGGCTTGCTGCGCGAGGATACGCAAGCCGGCAAGGTCGTTCTCCACACCCTGGAATGCCGTCAAAACGGTGCCGCGATAGTTGGCGAGGGCCGCGTCGTAAGACGCTTTTGCCGCATCGACCTGGGCGCTGCGTTGCCCGCCGTCGAAAAGCGTCTCGCTCGCCTGGCCGCCCAACGACCAGACATAATTGGCGATATGCAGCAGCCCGTTCAACGGCGACTGCGTGAAGCCGTCCAGTGCCGACAGCGAGATCGTCGGGTAATACGCCGCGACGGCCACTCCGATCGCGGCGTTCTGCGCGGCCATCTGCCGCTCGGCGGCGGCAATATCGGGCCGGCGCTCCAGAAGCGTGGACGGTACGCTAAGCGGTATGGACGGCAGCGTCGGCAGCGTGGTGTTGGTGGGCACGTCCAGTTCTTCTGGATTCCTGCCGACTAGCACGGCGATCGCATGAACGTATTGAGCTCGCGCCACACCCAGCGCAATCAGGTTCGACTGGGCCGACTCCAGTTGCGTGCGGGCGCTCACCAGATCGGAAGGCGGCACGGTGCCGGCCTTGTCCTGCTCGGCGACCACGCGCAACGATTGCTCGAACGCAGCCACGGTGTGTTTGAGCAAGTCGATATTGGCATCCGTCACGCGCAGGTCGATCACCGCATTCGCCAGCGCGATCTGTTCGGAGAGGGTGGCGTTGGCGAGCGTCGCCTGGCTCGCCTGCGCGGTGGCGGCGCTTTCTTCGATGTTGCGGCGCACGAGGCCCCACAGATCGGGCGCCCAACTCGCGTTGGCTTCGAGCGAGCCGGCGTTGTTGATGCGCTGGAAGCTGCTCGCGCCCGAGCGGCCCACCAGACTGCTGCTCAGATTGCCGGTCGACGAACGTTCGCGGGTCGCCGATCCGGTTATGCCGATCGTGGGGAACAGGGCGCTGCGCGCGAGCCGCACTTCGGCCAGCGCTTGCTGGTAATTCGCATAGTTCTGACGCACGGTCTGGTTGGATACCGAGACGAGCGGCTCGAGTTCGTCGATGAGCGGGTCGTTGAAGGCCGTCCACCAGTCGCCCTTGGGACGTTCGGCGGCGGGCTGCGCCTCGGTCCAGCCGGGCAGTTCTTTCCACGTGGCGGGCGTGGCGACGGGCGGCCGGTGATAATCGGGGCCGACCATGCAGCCGCCCGTCAACACAGTCGATAGTGCCGCCACTATGCCGGCCAGTCGGGTGAGGGAGATCGTCTTCATCATGCGCTCGTATCCGATGCTGCGTCGCGGCGATTCCATGGCAGGCGCGCCGACCATCTCGCGAGTCGCGCGCGCAGCCGGTCGAGATACAGGTAGATCACCGGTGTCGTGTACAACGTAAAAAGTTGGCTCACGAGCAGGCCGCCCATGACCGTCACGCCGAGCGGCTGGCGCAGCGACGCGCCCTGGCCGATGCCGATCGCAAGCGGCACCGCGCCCAGCACGGCGGCCGCGGTCGTCATCATGATCGGGCGCAGCCGCACCACCGCCGCCTCGTGAATCGCATCGCGCGCATTCATGCCCTCATGGCGTTGCAACTGGATCGCGACGTCGACCATCATGATGCCGTTTTTCTTGACGATGCCGATCAGCAGAATGATGCCGATCATCGCGATCACCGAGAAGGGCGTGCCGAAGATGAGCAACGCGAGTGTCGCGCCGATGCCCGCCGACGGCAGCGTCGACAGGATCGTGAGCGGGTGCACTGTGTTCTCGTAGAGCACGCCGAGCACGAGGTAGACCACCACCAGCGCGGCGAGAATCAGCAGCGGCACGGCGCCCATCGACTGCCCGTAGGCCTGTGCGGCGCCGGCGAACGCGCCGTGCACCGACGCGGGCATGCCGATCTCGCGCTCGGCCTGCGCAATCAGCCGGCCGGCCTCGCTCAGCGATCCGCCGGCCGGCAGATTGAACGAAATGGTGCCGGCCACGAGGCCGCTCTGGTGGTTCACCTGGGTTGCGGTGCGGCTGTTCGAGAAGGTCATCATCGCGGCAAGCGGGACCATGGTTTCGGCCGCGGTGCTGTCCGCGCTGCCGCTGGAATTGCCGCCCTTGCTGTTCGAGATGCTGTTGGTCTGCTGGTTCGCTTCGGCGTCGGCGTTCAGCGAGTTCGTGTTCGCCCCGGTGCTCGACGCGCTGCTGACGGCCGCCGCCTGCGGCACGGCTTTGACGGTGGCGCGGGACATCTGCGTCTGCTGCGTGCCGCTCGCGTTGCCGGCGGCCGTGCTCAGGAAGATCTGGTTGAGCGCCTGCGGATATTGCCAGTAGGCCGGCGCGACTTCCATCACGACGAAGTACTGATTGAGCGGGTTGTAGATGGTGGACACGGTGCGCTGGCCGAAGGCGTCGTACAGCACGTTGTCGATCTGGTTCGGCTGGAGGCCGTAGCGCGCCGCGGTCGCGCGGTTCAAGCGCACGTAGGTCTGCAAACCGTTCTGCTGCAGGTCCGAGTTCACGTCTTCCAGTTTTCCGCGGTATTTGCCGAGCTCGGTGACGAGTTTCGGCACCCACGTGAAGAGCGCGTTGGCGTCGTCGCTGGTGAGCGTGTACTGGTATTCGGCCGCGGCCTGGCGCCCGCCGATCTGCAGATCCTGCTGCGCCTGCAGAAAGAGCCGCGCGCCCGAGACGGCATTGAGCCGGGGACGCAGCCGGTTGACCACCTCCGTTGCCGAGAGATGGCGTTGCGCGAGCGGTTTGAGTTCGATGAACACGTTGGCCGTGTTCAATGCGCGCCCGCCGGTGAACCCCGCCACCGACGCCACCGCCGGGTCTTCCTTCACGATCGCCTGCAATTGCGCGAGCTTCTTTTCCATGGCGTTGAAGGAGACGCTCTGATCGGCGATGATCTGGCCGATCAGAATGCCGGTGTCCTGCTCCGGAAAGAACGTGGCGGACAGTAGCGGGAACAGGAACACGTTGAGCACGAGCAGGGCGATCAACAACAGGACCACCGCGAGCGCATGATCGAGCGCCGCCGCGAGCGAGCGGGAATACGCCTGCTTGAAGCGCTCGAACTGCGCCTCGGCCCGGCGCGCCCAGCGCGACTGCACGTGCGTCGTGCGCTCGCGGCTGAGCAGGTAGGCGCACATGACCGGCGTGATCGTCAGCGAGATGAGCAGCGATATCAGGATCGCAATCGAGAGCGTGACGGCGAACTCGTGAAACAGCAGCCCGACGATGCCCGGCATCAGCAGGATCGGCAGAAACACGGCGATCAGCGAGAGGCTCATCGAAACCACCGTGAAGCCGACTTCGGCGCTGCCGCGCAGCGCGGCTTCCTTCGGATCGAGGCCGGCTTCGAGATGACGCACGATGTTCTCCAGCACCACCACGGCATCGTCGACCACGAAGCCGGTGCCGATCGTCAGCGCCATCAGCGAGAGATTGTCGATGCTATAGCCGAGCAGATACATCGGTCCGAACGAGCCGACGATCGACAGCGGCAGCGCGACCGCCGGAATCAGCGTGGCGCGCGGCGACAGCAGGAACACGAACACCACGCCCACCACCAGCAGCACCGCGATGAACAGCGTGCGCTCCGTGTCGGCCACCGAGGCGCGCACCGACTCCGAACGGTCGATCGCGACGTTCACGTGGATCGCGCTCGGCAACGCGGCTTCGATGATCGGCAGGCGCGACTGGATCTGCTGGACCGTCTGCACCACGTTGCTGCCCGGGGTCGGATAGACGATCACGAGCACCGCCGATTTGCCGTTGTAGAGCCCGGCGTTGCGAATGTTCTCGTTCGAGTCGCGCACCTGGGCCACATCGCGCAGCAGGACGGGGGCGCCGTCGCGATACGCGATCACCACGTCGCGATATGGCGCGGCCTTGCTGATCTGATCGTTCGAGGTGACCACATAGCGCTGCTCGCCCTGGTCGATGTGGCCTTTCGCGCTATTCGCATTCGCCGCGCCGATCGCCGCGCGCACGTCTTCCAGGCCGATGCCGTAGCTATTCAGCTTGCCCGGCTCCAGCTCGACGCGCACCGAAGGCAAGGCGCCGCCGCCGAGCGTGATCTGCCCGACGCCGTCCACCTGCGACAACTGCTGCTGGATCACCGAATCGGCGGAGTCGTAGAGCTGCGCTTTCGTCAGCGTGTCCGAGGTCAGCGCGAGCACCATGATCGGTGCGCCGGCCGGGTTGTACTGGCGGTATGTCGGGTTGCTGCGCAGCGTGGTCGGCAGATCGGCGCGCGCGGCCTGGATGGCGGCCTGCACGTCGCGCGCCGCGCCGTTGATATCGCGGTTCAGACCGAACACGACGATGATCATCGACGAGCCCACGTAACTGATCGAGGTGAGCTGGTTCACGTCGGCGATGGTGGCAAGGCGCCGCTCCAGCGGCTGGGCGACCGTGGCGGCCATGATTTCCGGGCTCGCGCCCGCCATGTTCGCCTGCAGCGCGATCACCGGAAAGGCGACGTTCGGCAGCGGCGCGACCGGCAGCCGGAAATACGCGAGCACGCCGGACAGCAGGATCGCGACCGCCAGCAGCGCGGTCGCCACAGGGCGCCGGATGAAGAGCGCCGAGAGGTTCACGGCGCGCTCTCCGGCGGCGCGGCGGCGCCCTCGCTCGCGGCGCGGCGCCGCTCCTTCACGCGCTGCGCAAGGCGGTCGAAGAACAGATAGATCACCGGCGTGGTGAACAGCGTCAGCACCTGGCTGAGCGTAAGGCCGCCGATGATCGCGAGCCCGAGCGGGCGGCGCAATTCGGAGCCGGTGCCGGTGCCGAGCAGCATGGGCAGCGCGCCGAGCATGGCCGCGAGCGTGGTCATCAGGATCGGCCGCAAGCGCAGCAGCGACGCTTCGAAGATCGCCTCGCGCGCCGGCTTGCCGTGCACGCGCTCTGCCTCGAGCGCGAAGTCCACCATCATGATCGCGTTCTTCTTGACGATGCCGATCAGCAGCACGATGCCGATAATGCCGATCACGTCGAGGTCGCTGCCCGCGATCATCAGCGCGAGCAGCGCGCCGATGCCGGCCGACGGCAGCGTCGAGAGGATCGTCACCGGGTGAATGTAGCTCTCGTACAGCACGCCGAGCACGATATAGACGGCGACCAGCGCGGCGATCAGCAGATACACCTCGCTCGTGAGCGAGTCTTCGAATGCCTGCGCCGCGCCCTGAAACGACGACGTGATCGACGGCGGCAGGGCGACTGCGCGCTCGGCGTCGCGGATCTGGGCGACGGCCGCGCTGAGCGAGGCGTCCTGCGCGAGGTTGAACGAGATCGTCACCGACGGGAACTGGGCGAGATGGCTGATCATCAGCGGCGATTGCGTGATGCTGATCTTCGCGATGCCCGACAGCGGCACCTGGCCGCTGCTGCTGGTCTGGCTCGGCAGATACAGATTGCCGATCGACTGCACGGTGGGCAGCGTTTCGGGCTTCGCCACGAGAATCACGCGGTACTGGTCGGACTGCTGGAAGATGGTCGAGACGATGCGCTGGCCGAGCGCGTCGTACAGCGCGTTGTCGATCGTGGCCGCGGTGATGCCGTACCGCGCGGCGAGCTGGCGGTTGACTTCGACGTTCACGCTCAGGCCGTTGGTGTTCAGGTCGCTCGTGACGTCCGTGATCGAGGCAATCTGCTTCATGCGCGCGATCAGCGCCGGCACATACTGGTTGAAGGCCTGCTGGTTCGGCCCGCGCAGCACGAAGTTGTACTGGTTGCGCGAGATCGCGGTGTCGAGCGTCAGGTCCTGCTCGGGTTGCAGATACAGACGGATGCCGGGCACGTCGGCGACTTCCTGCTGCAGCCGGCGGCCGATTTCTGCGGCGCTCGCCGAGCGGTCGTCGCGCGGGCGCAAATTGATCAGAAAGCGCCCGTTGTTGAGCGTCGGATTGGTCCCGTCGATGCCGACATACGAGGTCAGCGACACCACGTCGGGGTCCTTCAGAATCGCGTCGGCGAGCGCGCTCTGACGCCGGACCATGGCCGGGTACGAGACCGAATTGTCGGCCACGCTGATGCCCTGGATTACGCCGACGTCCTGCACAGGGAACAGCCCCTTCGGAATCACGATGTACAGAATCGCGGTGAGCGCCACCGTGATGAGCGCGACCACCAGCGTCAGCGTCTGGTGATCGAGCACCCAGCGCAGGCCGCGTTCATACGCCGCGAGCGTCCTGTCGAACACGCCTTCGCTGAACCGCTCGAAGCGGCTCGGATGGCGTTGCGCCTGCGCGCGCAGGAGGCGCGCGCACAGCATCGGCACGACGGTCAGCGAGACCACCGCCGAAATCACGATCGTCACCGCGAGCGTGATCGCGAATTCGCTGAAGAGCCGGCCGATCACGCCGCCCATGAACAGCAGCGGGATCAGCACCGCGATCAGCGAGACCGTCAGCGAGAGGATCGTGAAGCCGATCTGGCCGGCGCCTTCGAGCGCGGCTTCGAGCGGCGTCCTGCCTTCCTCCAGATAGCGCACGATGTTCTCGATCATCACGATCGAGTCGTCGACGACGAAGCCCGTGGCGATGATCAACGCCATCAGCGAGAGGTTGTCGATCGAGTAGTTGAGCTGGTACATCACGGCGAGCGTGCCGATCAACGACACCGGCACCGAGATGCTCGGAATGATGGTGGCGGGCACATTGCGCAGGAACACGAAAATCACCAGCACGACCAGCACGACGGCGAGCACCAGTTCGAACGCGGCGTCCGAGACCGACGACCGGATCACGCCCGTGGTGTTCGCCACCACCGTCACCTGCATGCCGGCGGGCAGCGTGGATTCGAGCGCGGGCAACTGCTTCATGATCTGGTTCACGGTGGCGATCACGTTCGCGCCCGGCTGACGCTGCACGTTCAGCACGATGGCCGGCGTGCGGTTGTACCACGCGCCGCGCTCGACGTCCTGCGCGGCCTGGCTCACGCGCGCGACATCGCGCAGATACACCGGCGCGCCGTTCTGATAGGCGATCACGGAGTCCAGGTAGTCCTGCGGGTCCACGATCTGATCGTTCGCGTTGATCGTGTAGTCGAGTTCGGGACCGTCGAAATTGCCTTTCGGCTGGCTGACGTTGACGTTGGCGAGCAGGGTGCGCAGATCGTCGAGATTCAGGCCGTAGGCGGCGAGCTTTTGCGGATCCGCTTCGACGCGTATGGCCGGCACGTTGCCGCCGGCAGTCGTCACGAGACCGACGCCCGGCACTTCCGAGATCTTGGTGGCGAGACGATTGTTGGCGGCGTCCTGCAACTGCGTGAGCGACATGGACTTCGAGGTGACCGCGAGCGTGAGGATCGGCTGGTCGGCGGGGTTGACCTTGGCGTAGGTCGGCGGCGCGGGCAGACCCGCGGGCAGAAAGCTGTTGGCGGCGTTGATCGCCTGCTGCACGTTCTGCTCGGCAATGTCGAGATTGAGCGAGAGATCGAATTGCAGGGTGATGACGGACGCGCCTTCCGAGCTGTACGAGACCATCTGCTGCAAGCCCGGAATTTCGCCGAGCTGGACTTCGAGCGGGGCGGTGACGGTGGTTGCCATCACGTTCGGGCTGGCGCCCGGGTAGAAGGTCTGCACCTGGATGGTCGGATAGTCGACGGCGGGCAGCGACGAGACCGGCAGAAAGCGCACAGCGACCAGCCCGACGAGCACGAGCGCGACCATCAGCAGCGACGTCGCCACGGGCCGGAGGATGAACAGGCGGGAGAAGTTCATCGACGGGGCGGCCTACGAAGCCCCGGAGGCCGCGTCGGGCAGGGACGCTGCACGCGCGCGGCTGGCGGCGGACGGCGGTGCGGGCGCCTGCGCCGGCGTGGCAGCCGAAGCCCCCGAAGCCCCCGAAGCCCCCGAAGCCCCCGAAGCAGGCCGGGGCGTGGACGCCTTGATCTTCGCGCCGTCGCTCAACCGGTCCATGCCGTCGGTGACGACCACGTTGCCGGCGGCGAGCCCCGACGTGATCACCGTATGCTGGCCGTCGCCCGGTCCGAGCGTGACCTTGCGCACCGATACCGTATTGTCCGCGTTGACCAGATACACATAGTCGCCGGGCGCGCCGCTCTGCACCGCGGGAGTCGGCACCAGCACCGCGTTTTGCAGCGTATCGACCAGCAGCCTGACGTTGACGAACTCGTTGGGAAAGAGCGCCTCGTCGTCATTGGCGAACATGGCGCGCAGCGTGACCGTGCCGGTCGCGGTCGCCATCTGGTTGTTGACCGCGTACAGCGTGCCGGTCGCGAGTTGCCGGGAATTGTCGCTGCTGAATATCGTGACCGGCAGCTGGGCGCCGGCGTTGGTGCGCCGCAGCACCTTGTCGAGCGCGGTCTGCGGCACGGTGAATTGGACGGTGGTCGGCTTCATCGTCGTAATGACCGCAATGCCGGGTTGACTCGACGCGGTGACGTAGTTGCCCGGATCGACGAGGCGTAGCCCGACCCGGCCCGACACCGGCGCGGTGATGTGACAGTAGATCAGGTCGAGGGCGAATTGCGCGATATTGGCTTCGTCGGCCTTGATCGCCGCTTCGTCCTGCTGGACGAGAAATTTCTGGTCCGCATAGGTCTGCTCGGCGATCGACTTGCGCTCGTTGAGCTGCGTATAGCGCGCGAGATCGGCGCGGGCCTGGGCTAACGCCGCCTTGTCCTTGGCGAGTTGCGCCTCGGCCTGGCGCTTGCTGATTTCATACTGGCGCGGGTCGATTTGCGCGAGGAACTGCCCTTTCTGCACGTCCTGCCCTTCGCGGTAGCCGACGGCGGTCAGGTAGCCGCTCAGTTGCGGCAGCACGGTCACGGTGGCGACCGGGGTCACCGTGCCCAGTTCGTTCAACGTTTCCGGCATCGGTCCGGTGGTCGCGGCCGCGACCGTGACGACCTGGGGCGCGACGCCGGGCGCGGGCGCCTTCGAGCGCAACAGATGAAACGCCACCAGCGCGACCAGCGCCAGCGCCACGATCGCCAGCACGAGGCGGCCTCGCCGCGGACGCTTCGCCCCGATTGACGGCGCTTCGCTCATGACGGCCTCCGGCGGGACCCGTGGCACCCGGCGAACACTGTCCCTGAACGGCCAGGCCAATTGCGGTCGAAGAGCGTCATACGAACTCCGGGGATGGGTATCGCCGATGCCGGCGACAGGAATCCAGACAATCAGTAGCAGAGTCTATCCGACTGTGGCGCCAATTCTCGCGACATCGCCTGGAAGGAGTTTTCGGTTTGTTACGGCCAGCGGGCCGGGCCGCCGCGGCGGGCGCAGGTGTAACGGCGTAATTCGACGCAACAGGATCGCCGCTGCGCCGTCGGTGCGAATGCATGTTGGATATGCCGATGACGCCGCGCGGTGTTCCACAGGTGTTTCACCTTTTCGCGCAGCGCGATACCCTATACTTTCAACTCGAATCGTCCCGGCGCTCGCCTCCGGAAAACCTGTCTGGCTAGCCGCTGCGAAGTGGGCTTCAATCAATTTCGACTCGCCAGGAATGCGATGAGTGACACCATGCAGCCGCCGTTTTCCATTCTCTTCGTCGACGACGATGAGATGTCGCGCAACCACTTCGCGCGCGCGATGAGCGCCGACTACAACGTGCACGTCGCCCGTGACGCCGATGAGGCGATGACCGTGCTCAGCCGGTACGGCGCCGAGATTGCCGTGCTGGTGACCGACTTCCGCATGCCGGGCCGCGATGGCGACGACCTGCTGCGCGAGGTGGCGCAGGCGTATCCGCAGATCGTGCGCATTCTCGTGACCGCCTATGCCGACAAGGACATGCTGCTGCAGACGGTCAATACCGGCGACGTGTTCCGCATCCTCGAAAAGCCGCTGCGAACGGACATGGTGCGCGAGGTCCTGCAACTGGCGACCGCGCGCTACACGGAACGGGAAACGCGTCAGCAGCGGCTCCTCGCGATGGACGAGACACTCGCTTTCCTCGCCCACGAACTGAATACACCGCTGGCGACGATCTCGCTGTGCGCGCGCTCGGTCGAGAACGACGTGGCCGCGCAATACGATCCGCAGCGCCAGCGGGAGATCGGCCTCGCGGCCACTTCAATGCTGAACAACGCGCAGTATTGCCTGACCTTGATCTCGTCGTTCTGGGCGACCGTGCACAAGAGCGGCGGCCAGCAGTCCGCGTCGGGCGGCGCCACGCGCGCGGTCAGAGCAACCCGTTTGATTGCCGCATTGCTCGACACTTATCCATTTGTCGCGTCGCAGCGCGATTGGGTCAAGGTCGACGTGGAGGGGGATTTCGTCGTGCACGCCATGCCCAATTGCGTGGCGCTCGTCTTGTCTTCGTTGTTGTCCAATGCACTGCGCGCGCTCGACGGCAGAAGCGCGCCGTCGCTGCGTGTGGAGGTCGTGGCCTTTCCCGAGCCCGAGATCCGTATTCGCGACAACGGGCCGGGGATCGCGCCCGAGATAAAAGCGCGTCTGCTGCAAGATCCGGTCACCACTCACTCCGGAGCCGGCGGCCACGGCATGGGCATGATCTTTTGCAACCGCATCATGCAATCGTTTGGCGGCTGCCTGCGGATCGAATCCACGTTGGGCGCGGGGACCACGGTGACCATGGGCTTTCCCGGTTCCAACGGCCGCCTGCACGCCACGGGCGACGAGGAACCGTCGGACACTCAGTTGGCCTCGCGATGAGACCGAACGGCTTTCATGGCCATTCGTCGCGTAAGAGATCGCGGTGTTCGCGGCGTGCGTTGGCTGAAGCGAAATAGGCCTGCAGCGCGTGGGTCGAACGCTCGCTCAACGTGTCGATGCGCGCGAGCCAATCCGCTTGCGCCGGCCATCCGCCTTCCACCAGCCGCGCGTAAATCTGCCTGACGAATTGATGCAGCGCCCTTGCGCCAATGTTGCCGCTGACGCCGAGCAGAAGGTGCAGCGCGCCCTGTGTCGATTCGAGGTCCACGGCTGCGACACTGACCGCAAGCCGCGCCACGAGCAGGCGAATCTGCTCGATGCCTTTGAGGAACGAGTCGTCGAGCAGCTCGAGCGACGCCAATTCTTCGAGGTGCTTTTCGTCGAGCAGTTCGCCTTCCGTCATCATGGCAGGCGTGCCGGCCGGCGTGGGCGCCGGCGTTGCCGGCGCACCGGCTGGGGTGGGAACGGGCTCGCCGCGTTGGTGTGCGAACTGCCGCGCAAGGCACGCGTAGAGCGAGCCGCTTTGCAGCGGCTTTATCATGACTTCGTTCATGCCCGCGGCCAGACACGCCTGCACCGCCTTGATGTCCGCCTGGCCGGTCAGGGCAATGATCGGCACGGCGGCATACGCGTCGGCGCGGGCACGAATCAACTCGGTCGTTTCCACGCCGCCCATGCCCGGCATATTCATATCCATGACGATGGCGTCGATCACACCGTCCCGCTGCAGATGGTCGAGAACCGCCTGCCCATGGTCGGCCTCGACGACGCTCGCGCCGCATCGCTCCAGATAGCCTTTGGCCACCAGCCGGCTGTAGGTGTCGTCGTCCGCCACCAGGATCGACTTGCCGGTGAACGCGTCGGATTTCTGGTTCAGATGGTGCCGGTTGCCGTTTTCGAACAGCGCCTGAAGCGCCGTAATCAATTCGAGCACGCTGCAGGACTTGCTGATGATCTCGTCCATGCCGGCTCGCCGTGCGAGCACGCGCACCACCGTGCCGGGCTCCGCGGTGTACGCGGCGATCAGGACATTCCAGCTCGGATCGCCGTGGCCGGCGCGAATGGTCTCGGTGGTCCGGTAGCCGTCCAGAACCGGCATGTTGATATCCATCAACACGAGGTCGTAGGGAATGGACTCCCGCAGCACGGTCAATGCGATCGCGCCGTTTTCGGCCTCGCTCACGTGGGCGCCTACCTTCGATAACGCCCGCGAGGCCCTTGCGCGCTGACCCGCGTCGTCGTCCACGATGAGAATACGCTTGCCCTTGAAGAACGGCGTGGCGTGTTCGAGAATCCGCCGCTCGTGCTCCGCGACTTCGCTCTTCGGGACGACCGGAAATTGCAGCGTGAATTCCGTGAACTTGCCGAGTTCCGAGCGGCACGCAATGCTGCCGCCGAAGGCTTGCATCGCGCGCTGGCAGTAGGCGAGTCCCAGTCCTGTCCCGCCCGAGTTTCCCGCCGTGCGAAACGGCTCGAACAGATGCGCCAGCATCTCGGGCGCGATGCCCGGGCCGGTGTCGCGAACCACGACCGACTGTTGTTCGACCGTCAGCGTGAGCGTGGCCGCCGGCTGCGCGGCGATGTGCTGCAGCGCGTTCTTGATCAGATTGAACACCGTGAACAGATAGACGGTTTCGTCGACCTTGAAGGTGAAATCTTCCCGCACGACCAGCCTGACCTTGTCGCGTTCTGTTTCGTCGCCGAAGCCGTATTCCTCCAGCGCCTTACGCGTGGTGCCCGCCGCGCTCAGATAGGTCAGGCAATCCGGGCGAATGGGCTTGGCGCTGACTTCGTCCAGCGTCATGGCGATGATGCGCAGGCCGCGCTCGATCGACAACTGGCCATGCGCGAGATGGCGATACAACTCGCCGGCGTTCTCGCGCGGCAGCGCCGGCGAAGGGTTGGTTCTGGCCGTCGAAGGCAGGGCTTCTTCCACGCGATCCAGCACATAGCGCAGCTGGCTGAGCGGATTGCGCATTTCATGGGCGATCGAACCCGCGAGGGCCTGCAACGCGCGGTTCTTTTCGACGAAGATGCGCCCTTTGCTGATGGCATGACTGAAGGCCATGCTGCACAGGACGACCACCGGCAGCACCGCGAGATTCGACTGATCGGCCGCGCTCACCACGATCGGCACCGGGGAACTGAGCACCGCGGCCAGCGCGCCGGAAAACACGCCAATGCCGATGCAGCCCATCAGCAAAAGCGGATTGTCGATGCATAGCGCCAGAATGAAGATCATCATGACCTCGGTCATCATCCACATGGTGGAGAATGAGTTTCTGATCGCGAGGAAGGTGCAAACGAAGGGCAATACGTAGATCAGGCAGCAATGCCAGTAAATCAGCAGGTAATGATTGAACCGTTTTGGCCAATGCGCCTGGAAAATCAAGGGAATGCAGACGAGCGCCGCACTCAGCCGCAGGGGGAGGTTGTCGTAAGGCTGGGGCAGGACATAGGTCCAGACTACGTAGTAGATGGGGTGGCACAGGAGGCCCAGTGCGCCGCCCCATCGTATTGCAAACCGGCTTCTTTCCAGCACGTCCCGCATGCTCTCGCGCGGTATGACCATCAGGCCTCCAGTGACGTCTACGAACCCATCAATTCATGCTTGCCGCGAAGTTGTGCATCCAGCGTGATCGGCGAACCGTTTTTCCCATGAAACGGCCCGACCGCGAAACCGTACTTCTTCAGCAGACTGTGCGTGTAGGAGACGGACCACACGGGCGGGCTGCCGATAATGAAGTCGGACGCAATGCCTTCCTGCCAGGCGGAATAACCTTCGGCGAAACAGGTATAGCAATCGCGCGTGGTGGGCAGCCGGAACGGGAAGGTGGTATTGAGTCCGGCAGGGCCACGAGCGAAACACTCAATATATAGCGTATGGCTGCGTGACGCGAGTTCAGCCTCGACGCTCGCCGCCCGGGGATGGGAGTCGTCGATCCAGAACTGCGCGCGCTTGAGGTCGTCGGCGGTGAGGTAGGGCACGCTGGTGCTGCTCGCCAGAATGGCGCCGTCGAACTCCGGCAACGGCGTGTTCGGACTGAAGGTGTGCACCGAAACGCGGGTCCTGCCGAGCAGGTCCGAGGCCATCAACTCTTTGGCTTGCTCGGTGAGCAGGTTCACCTTGTCCGGCAGGTCGATCAAAACGAGTTCGCGCGGTGCATCTTTATAGAGCGCGTATTTGGCTACCGTCGTGCCGAGCCGGCCCGCGGCGCCGAATAGCGCCAGCTTCGTCTTGCCGAATTCGAGGTCGAGTTCATTGCAGCAGTGCATCGCCCAGTCTTTCAGCATCGCCGCGGTGGCGGCGTGGCCGGTGGTGATATGCGGCGGTCTGGTATCGCGCGGCAGTGCGCCGTAGTTGCAGGCATAAGGCGTGGAAGCGCCCATCGCCACCATGTTCAAGCCCGCTTGCCTTGCCAGTTCCAGTGCCGGGAAAAATTGCGTCTCGCGGAATCGCTTGATGCCGCGCGGGCTTCCCAGCCACATCTCGAGAGGAACCGGACAGGCAATATTGGCCCCGATGATCTGAGATCCTGAATAGATCGGCGATGCAATGAAAGGCCTGGTTTGCCAGAGTTCTTCTTCAAAAGACGCGTTTCTGGTCTTGACGTTATGAAATGAAAACGAAAGCGTATCCCAGTCGGTAGCGTGAAATAGAAACCCCACTCCGCCTTGACCCGCAGGCAGGTTATCGCGGATCTCTTCCGGGGTGATGGTGTGTTTGAGTGCCAGGGGGGCGCTATTTTGAAGGTGACGAATGCCGGTTGGCTCGTCGGGATTGGTTATTACTTTGTGGTGAACAGAGGTTCTCATTTGATTTTCCCTTTGATTGAACTCACGCCGGAGAATCAGCGCGACAGTCGACCGACACAATTGATGGTCAACCCTTCAACTCTAGAGAAAACTAATACAGCGTGCCCGTCTGTTGGTTCGCATTGCGCAGAATGGGCGTCGAGGCCGAATTCCGGATGCCCGCCTCGAGCAAAAGTTACCCACAGAAAATGTTCATATCCTTGTGGACAAGTCCTGGCCAGTCGGGCTAACTGATTGAGCGCAGGGCAATTTCTCCGTCATGACAGCGAATGTGCTCACTCCACCGGCGAGGCGAGCAGCGACACCGGCACGCCATGACAACTCACCTTGCCGACGATCGCCGCGCCGAGATTCCCGCCGGAGCGGGCGTGCGCGTCGAACGAGGTCGTCGCCCTGTCGACCCGCAGAATGTTGATGGGCCACGACGGCCGGGACAGCCGTTCGTGCGCAAAAGCGCCGACCCACAACGGTGTGGTGGACGTGCCGTTCTCCACGGCATAACCGCTGGGCCAGAAGCGCAGCACGTCGCGTTCGTCGCGCGTGTCGCCCGGACGCATGAAGACGAGCGAAGACGGCACGCCGTTGTTCAGCTTCGGCAAGACCGGCAGCGACACCGCCGCCACGTTGGGCGAAGCGAGCGAGAGCAGGCTGTGCGCCGACACGTCCGTGCCCTCCACCCACCCTTGGGCGCGCAACTGGCCGCGGATCGAATCGAGGCTCGAGGCCCACTGCAGCGTGAGCGGCTCCTTGCGGTCGCCGCCCATATCCGAGCGATAACACGGCAGGCGCTGCCACACCGACAGCGTCCACTGCGCCTGCGTGACCAGCACGGGCGGCGGGCGCAGCGCGCTGTCCGGCGGCGCTGCGGGCATGGCGAGCCCGAGTTGCACGCCCACGCTGACCAGCATGACCAGCAGCACCACCACGGGCATGAACGCGCGCTCGGGCGGCGTCTCCGGGTGCCGCCACATGGCTGTCAATGCAACGATCGCCACCCAGACGTACGCGAGCGCGGCGCCGCCGATCGCGTCGGAAACCCAGTATCTGCCGAAGTAGAGTCCCGCGAGCGCGACCACGATCACGACGATCGTGCTTGCGGCCGCCACCAGCACGCCCTCGAGCATGCCGACCCGGCGCGCCAGCAGGAAGGCGAGAAAGCCGTACACGATAACGGTCGCGGCGACGTGATTGCTCGGAAACACATAGGCGCCGACCATCAGTTCATTGGGCGGCGCGCGGTGCATCGCGAATTGCAGCGCGAAGATCAGCAACTGCGAGAACAGCACCGCCGCGAGCCAGTAGCCGATGGTGCGCCAGCGCTGTTCCAGCAGCATCCAGATCACGACCGTCACGGTCAGTACCGCGAGCGTGATGCTGCTGCCGAGCGTCGAGAGACCCGCGAGAACGGTATCGCTCCAGGGTGTGCGTACCGATTGCAGAAAGTGATAGACGGAAAGGTCCACACGCGTCAGCGGATCGCCGCTGAGCACGTCTTCGAGCACGCCGAAAAAGAGCGCGCCGGATCCGAGTACGATCAGCGACGCCAGCAGGATGCTGCTGGCGTCCGGTGTCTCGGGGTCGAGCATTTTCCGCGCGAAACGGCCGAACAGCCCAGGGTGCCGGCAGGCCCAGCTTCCCACATGGCGGCCGGCCGCGCTCGACCACGCGTTGGCATGCGAAAGCAGAACGCGCGCGCCGCGAAAGCTCAGCCAGATGATGCCCACCAGCAGCGCGATGATGACGACGAGCCGGAACGACACCGCGCCGGCCAGCAGCACCGAGGCGCCGAATATCATGCCCGGCAGGATATGCGCGGGCGCCCAGACCAGCGCCGACAGCACGTTCATCGCGTAGAAACGCAGCGGCGGCATGCGCAGCATGCCCGCCACCACCGGCACGATGGCCCGCAACGGGCCGATGAAGCGCGCCAGCACGACGCTCTTTGCGCCATGTTTGCGAAAGAAACGGTGGCCGGCCTCGAGCACTTCGGGGTGTTTGCAGAACGGCCAGAACTGGACGATCCGGTCTTTATAGCGGCTGCCGAGCCAGAAGCTCATGCCGTCGCCGGCAATCGCGCCTACGATTGCCCACACGAACACCCAGCCGAGACTGAGCGAGCCGGTGCCGGCCAGCGCTCCGGCGAGAAACATGGCGGTACTGCCCGGAATGAAGGTGCCGATAACGGCGACGGCCTCCAGAAAGGCCGCGAGGAAAACGACCGTGAGTGTCCAGCCCGGATGGCCGGCCAGCAGATGCAGGAGTTGAACGTAGGCGTGCTCCATCGTGTGTGATCAGCCGTATCTGGCATAACGATTGATCATAACGCGCACGGCGGCCGTCTTATTCCTTTTTGGAAGCCGGCAGCCGATGAATCCTGCCACGGGTTCGCGAAGCGCGCAGTGAATCGCCGGATGTGCCGTCTCAATGCGGTCGCAAACGTGCATGCGTCCGGCGATCCGCGCGCCCGGTTGCGTCTGGGAGGCGGCGTTGGACGCTCAGATCTCGTCGCTGAATTCGTCGAGGAAACGCTGCAGACGGGCGTGACGGATGCCGGCCAGACGCGCGCCCGCCGCCGTCTGAAACCCGGCGGACAGCTTCAGCAACTTGGTGTGGAAATGGTCGACCGTAAAGCGCGTGTCATCGAGCGGACGCTGCGCCGCGTGCGGATCGGCCGGGTCGTACAACGCGCGGCCCATCCGCCCGGCGACGTAGAAGCAGCGCGCCACACCCAGCATGCCGATCGCGTCGAGCCGGTCGGCGTCCTGCAGCGTTTTCGCTTCAACGGTGGCCGGCGTGACGCCGGCTGAAAAACTGTGCGCTTCGATTGCGTGCGCCGTCGCCCGAACTTTCGCCTCGGGCCAGCCGAGCGACGCCAGCACGCGCGCCGCTTTTTCCGCCGAGAGTCTCGATGCCTGCGCGCGCAGCGGCGAATTCTTTTCGACCGCTACGCAGTCGTGCAGCAGCGTCGCCGCGAACAGGACCTGCGCGTCGCCGCCTTCTGCCGCGTGGATCGACGCGGCGTTTTTCCAGACGCGTTGCAGATGCGAGGTGTCGTGCGCGGCATCGCCGTTGTCGTCGCACGCGTACGGCAGGAGGGTTTGGGCGAGCTCCTGAAAGGGGGCGAAGGGTGCAAAGGGGGCGAACGGGGCGTGGGTTGTCGAAGGCACCGAAGTCATCCAGGCGGTCTGGGAAGAAAGCCGTCGATTATCGCGCATCCGTTCGTCGGGCCCCGATTTTCAGTTCTGAACGAAGCGGGCGCGGCGTCGTCATATGGGTGAGCGGTCCGCACTGCTGAAGTCGCGGCCGCGCAATTCGACGATGTGACGGAGTGGCTATGAAGACAGTAAAGGGCAGTACTGCCGTGTGGGCATTGATGATCGGCTTCGCTGCAGCGGCGTGCGCGCAGCCGGCCAATGCAGGCACAGGCGTGATCGGCATGCAGTCGAACGGAAGCAACGCCACGGGCGGTGCGCCGGGAACGGGGCTGGGGACGGGCGCCGGCACGAGTGCGCCACCGGCCGTGGGAAGGACGGGCGCTGCGGGGGGCGGCCCCGCACTCAGCAACATGCGCGCAAACGGCACGAGCCTGAACGAGAACCCGGACCCGCGTGCGCCGCATCTCGCCGGCAGGCCGTTGCCGCCGAATTAGTCAGCAAGCGGCGCGCGTTCGTCGCGTGATAGCCGCGTATAAAATGCTCGCCTTAGCAACCGGAGCGGATTCAAAACACAAGGAGGTTGGCATGGCGTACGGCGAGCACACATACAAGGTATCGGTGCAATGGACCGGCAATCGCGGCAGCGGCACTTCGGGATACCGCGATTACGGACGCGATCATGTGATCGCCGCGGGCAACAAACCCGAGCTTCCCGGGTCGTCGGACCCGGCTTTTCTCGGCAACGCCAAACGCTGGAATCCGGAAGATCTGCTGGTTGGTTCGGCCAGCGCCTGTCATCAACTCTGGTATCTGCATCTGTGCTCGGATGCCGGCATTGTTGTGACCGCTTATCGCGACGACGCCGAAGGCACCATGCTCGACGATCCGAAGCAGGGTCGCTTTTCACGTATCGTGCTGCGCCCGCGGGTCGTGATTCGGGCGGGCGGCGACGTCGAACTCGCCGCGCATCTGCATCACGTCGCGCACGAGAAGTGCTATATCGCGAACTCGGTCAACTTTCCGATTCTCTGCGAACCGGTCATTGAAGTGGAAGGGCCGTAAGCGAGCCGCGCCCGGCTGCGCTTTAACGATTGCCGTCGAGCAGGTCGCCGAGCAATTCGTCGAACGCGGCTTGCGCGTCTTCGAGTTCCTGCAGCGCGGCGTCGAAGGTTTGCAGCGCGAATTGCGAAGGCTTGCCGCCGCCAGCCGGCGGGAATTGCGACTGCAGCGACGCGAACGCCGACTGCACCCGCTGCGTCGCGGTCAATACACGCGCCATCGCGGCGGTTTCTTCGGCTCGCGCCTGTTCGTGATCCATGAAAACTCCCGTTTAATCCAGTCGGCTCGCGCCGTTTCAAAGGCGTGACTATGCCACGTTCGCGTTCAGGACAGCGGCAAGCCGCCGTCGGCCTTTATCTCTCGCAACGATAGCGCCGATTCCACCGATGTCACGCCAGGCAGGCTGCGCATCTCGTCGCGCATGAACGTGCCGTAGTCGTCGAGGTCGCGCGCCACTACCTGCAGGATGTAATCGGCGCTGCCCGACACGTTGTGACACGCCAGAATCCGCGGGATGGCCTGCACCTCGCGCTCGAAGCGCGTCGCGACCGCCCGGTCGTGCACGGCAAAGCGCACATAGACGAAAGCCACCACGCCGAAGCCGAGCGCGGAGCGCGACAGCATGGCGCGGTACTGGTCGATATAGCCGTCGTTTTCGAGGCGCTTGAGACGCCGCGCGCACGGCGTTTCGCTCAGGCCGACCGTTTCGGCCAGCCGCGCATTCGACATGCGGCCATCTTTCTGCAGCGCGGCGAGGATCGCGCGGTCGGTCTTGTCGAGGTCGGTTGTCATGGCTCGGTGATGCTGATCGAGGATTGGGGGAAAGCGTGAGCTTAAAGCACAATGTTAGCGTATTCCGCCAAATACGAAGTCACCCGGCCGGTAATTCGCCAACAAACCCTCCGCCGGCAATAGCAAGATAGAGCCGTGAAAAACAGGAGGTTTTGATGATTTCCGTACACCTGCTGGCCGTCTATATCGCAGCGCTTTTCGTCGTCTATGCCGTGCCCGGCCCGGACATGGCGCTGGTGCTGCAAACCAGTATCGGCCGCGGCACGCGCAGCGGTTTCGCCGCCGCCGGCGGGCTGGGGCTCGCGCGCGCCACGCACGTCACGCTCTCGGCGTGCGGCGTGGCCGCGCTGATGCGCAGCGCGCCCTGGCTATACGACGTGGTGCGCTATGGCGGCGCGGTTTATCTCGCGTGGGTGGGCATCCAGATTTTTCGCTCGCCGGTGTTCGCGCTGCCCGATGGCGACAGCGCGGGCGTTTGCGCACGCGGCGAGTCGCGCCCGTTGCGGACCGCGTTCGTCAAAGGTCTGCTGACTAACTTGCTGAACCCGAAAGCGCTGTTGTTCTGTTCGGTGCTGCTGCCGCAGTTCGTGCGCCCGGAGGCGGGGCCGGTGGCCGTGCAGATGGTCGAGCTCGGGCTGGTACTGCTCGCCGTCGGCGCGTGTTTCGACGTGATGTATGCGATCGGCGCCGCCCGGATCGCCAACTGGATGCGGGCCCATCCGCTCGCGCAAACGCTGCAGCGCTGGACCTTTTCGGCCGCGTTGATCGGCTTTGCGTTGCGGCTTTCCCTGGACTGACGCGGCGGCATGACGAGGATCGCCGCGCGTCGCGCGGCTCCACGGGTTGGCGGCGCGGCTTACTTGCTTAGCTTATGCTCGCGCCGCGAGCGGTCCTCGATGATTTTCCTGCGTTGCTTGTCTTTCATTTTCTTCCAGCTTTTGCATTCGTCGCGGGTGCGCAGACAGCCGATGCAGAAACCGGTTTTGCTGTCGAACTTGCAGATGTCGATGCAGGGTGACGCGATGCTCATGGCGAAGGGCAATTAAAAGAAGGATCTGAAAACTCTCGCACGCGCCGTGCCCACGCGCAAAGTGATTGTGTTAATAAAGCCGATAGAGCGCCGCCCACTGTCAGTGGCATCACAATCCCTTGCTCGCCTCTATCGATGAAGACTTTTCTGCTTTATGCCGTGACCGCCGTTGCTGAAATTCTCGGCTGCTATTTGCCGTGGCGGTGGCTGAAAGAGGGCGGTTCGATCTGGCTGCTCGTGCCGGGTGCGCTCAGCCTCGCGTTGTTCGCGTGGCTCCTGACCCTGCACGGGACCGCCGCGGGCCGCGTCTACGCGGCTTACGGCGGTGTGTACGTGGCCGTGGCGATTGCCTGGCTGTGGTGCGTCGACAAGGTGCGGCCCACGCTGTGGGACGCGGCAGGCGTCGCCTTCACGCTGGCCGGCATGGCGATCATCGCGTTCCAGCCGCGCGTTTGAGCAGGCGGGAGGCGAGGCTCGTGCGCCATTGCCTCGTCCCCAAACGTCTTTCATCGACGTTCAAGCCGCGTTCGCACAGGCCGCGAGGTCATGCGGCCGCGCGCTTTACTTGATGCCTCCGAGATAGTCGAGCTTGCCGAGTTCGACGCCATTGTGACGCAGAATGTCGTAGGCCGTGGTGACGTGAAAATAGAAGTTCGGCAGCACGAAACCGAGCAGATACGACAGGCCCGTAAACTCGATCGGGCCCGTGCGCATTTTCAGCGTGATCTCGCGTTCTTCCGAGCCGTCGATCTGTGCCGGCTTGAACTCCTTCAGATAATCGATCGTCTTTTGAAGGCGGCCATGCAGTTCTTCAAAGGTCTGTTCGACGTCGTCGTACTTCGGCGCTTCGACGCCGGCCAGACGCGCGGCGCAGCCCTTCGCGGTGTCGCTCGCGATATAGACCTGGCGCACCAGCGGCAGCATGTCCGGGGCGAGCCGGGCGGTCGTGAACACCGAAGGCTCGATCTGCTTCTCGGCGGCGTGCGCTTCGGCCTTGCCCAGAATGACCTGCAGGTTTGTCAGGCCGCGGATCAACACGGGCAGTGATGCTTGATACATCGAAATTGACATGGGGCTTCCTCTGATTCTTTGATCGTGCGCGCGGACGGCGCGCGAGGCAACGTAACGGCTGGATTGCCGCTGCAGCATCATAGCGCGAGCGGCCGGGTGTGCGCATCGATGCAGCGCGGCGTTAGCCATTCGGACAACTGCCGCGCGCGCCGGAACTGTGTTGCAATGGATTGGTCGGACGGTTTGACGAAGTCCCTGAATCAGTAACTTGCCGCCGGCTTCAGGCAATGAGGTTGTGCAGGCGCGTGGCGTGCTGGGCCCACTGCGTGGAATGCGCCGTCACGCTAACTGGAGAGTCGACACCATGGTCAACAAGCATCCGCTGCCAGGCAGTGAACGAACAGTGGAACAGGGTTCGAAAGTCGTGGGGCAATGCGATCCGGCGGAGCGGATCGAGGTGTTCGTCATGTTGCGCCGTCAGCAACAGGCGCAATTCGACGCGCTGATGAGCAAGATCGAAGCCGGCGACCCGAATGTCAAGCCGCTCTCGCGTGAGGCGCTCGCAAAAGACTACGGCGCCGCGCCGGAGGACATCGCCAAGGTCAAGGCTTTCGCAACCCAGCACGGTTTGACGGTGGTGCGCGAAGATCCGGCCGCGCGCTCGGTCGTGCTGGGCGGCACGATTGCCCAGTTTCAGACCGCGTTCGCCGTCCACCTGGAACATTACGAGCATCATACGGCCGGCCAGTTCCGCGGCCGCACCGGCACGATCAGCGTGCCCGACGACCTGCGCGACGTGGTGCAAGCCGTGATGGGCCTCGACAATCGCCCGCAGGCGCGGCCGCACTTTCGCATCCGGCCGCCATTCCAGCCGGCCCGTGGCCCGCAGGTTTCCTTTACGCCGCCGCAGCTCGCCTCGCTCTATCATTTTCCGCAGGGCGACGGCGGTGGCCAGTGCGTCGGCATCATCGAGCTGGGCGGCGGCTATAACACCGCCGATCTGAAGTCTTATTTCGCGAGCCTCGGTGTTGCATCGCCCACGGTGAAGTCGGTCGGCGTCGATCAGGGCAGCAATCAGCCGAGCGGCGATCCGAACGGGCCGGACGGCGAGGTCACGCTCGATATCGAGATCGTCGGCGCCATCGTGCCCGGCGCGAAGATTGCGGTGTATTTCACGCAGAACAGCGACGCCGGCTTCATCGACGCGGTCAGTCGCGCGGTGCACGACGCGACCAACAAACCGTCGGTGATTTCGATCAGCTGGGGCGGCCCGGAGGCGAACTGGACCAGCCAGTCGCTGCAGGCTTTCAACAGCGTGCTGCAGACAGCGGCGGCGCTTGGCGTCACAGTGTGCGCGGCGTCGGGCGACAGCGGTTCGAGCGACGGCGCGGGCGGTGGCGACCAGGTCGACTTCCCTGCGTCGAGTCCGTATGTGTTGGCCTGCGGTGGGACGAACCTCACCGCGTCGGGCACGTCGATCTCGCACGAGGTGGTGTGGAACGACGGCGCCCAGGGGGGCGCGAGCGGCGGCGGCGTGAGCCAGGCCTTTACCGCGCCGGTGTGGCAGAACGGCTTGTCCGCCACGTCGTCGAGCGGCGGCAAGAAGGCGCTTGGCGGGCGCGGCGTGCCGGACGTGGCCGGCGACGCTTCTCCTTTGACCGGCTACAGCGTATTGATCGACGGCACGCAGACCGTGGTGGGCGGCACCAGCGCGGTCGCGCCGCTGTGGGCGGCGCTGATCGCGCGAATCAATGCGGCCAAGGGGCAGCCGGCCGGTTTCATCAATCCCAGGCTGTACAAGACGCCGGGCGTGTGCAACGACATTACGCAAGGCAACAACGGCAGCTTCGTGGCGTCGGCGGGCTGGGATGCCTGCACGGGCCTCGGCAGTCCCAATGGCCAGAAGGTGGCCGCCGCACTATAGTCAGCAACACACGCCTCGCAGCAGATCCGCTCGGGGCCATGTGCAGGACGTGAACGAACCCATGGAGCGATCATGACGAACACCGAGTCTGCTTCCGTTAGTCCGCAGTCGTCGAGCAACTCCCCTTCGGCTGCACCGGCGGCGGCCAGCACGCCGCACAAAGCCGGAGATCATCCGTTCTTCGATCCGGTCGCATACGGCAACGGGCCGGACGATTCCGTCACCGACATCACCGAGACGGCCGCGATCACGCATCATTCCATCACCATCGGCGGCAGCAAGATCAACTACACGGCGACCGCGGGACACCTCGTGATCGTCGACCCGAGCAGTTCACAGCCGGAAGCCAGGATGTTCTACGTGGCGTTCACGCAGGACAACCAGAAGGAAGAAGCCCGTCCGGTGACCTTCTTCTACAACGGCGGGCCAGGGTCGTCGTCGGTGTTCGTGCTGCTGGGCTCGTTCGCGCCGCGCCGCATCAAGACCTCGATGCCGAGCTTCACGCCGCCCGCGCCGTATTCGATGGAAGACAACCCGGACAGCCTGCTCGACAAGAGCGACCTCGTCTTCATCAACCCGGTCGGCACCGGTTACTCGGCGGCCATCGCACCGAAGAAGAACCGCGACTTCTGGGGTGTCGACCAGGATGCCGACTCGATCAAGCAGTTCATCAAGCGCTTTCTGACGAAAAACAACCGCTGGAATTCGCCGAAGTACCTGTTCGGCGAATCGTACGGCACGGCGAGAAGTTGCGTGCTGGCGTACCGGTTGCACGAAGACGGCGTCGATCTGAACGGCATTACGCTGCAATCGTCGATTCTCGACTACACGCAATCCGGCAACCCGGTCGGAGTGCTGCCCACGGCGGCCGCGGACGCCTGGTATCACAAGAAGCTCGGCATCGCGCCGCGGCCGACCGATCTCGGCACGTTCGCCGAGGAAGTAGCGCAATTCGCGCGCACCGACTACCTGGCCGCGCTGCGTAAATTTCCAGCCACCGATTCGGCAACGGTCGAAAAGCTCAGCGAATACACCGGCATCGATAAGACCACCTTGATCGCCTGGAGTCTGGATATCGCGTCGTACGACAGCCGGGGCAATTCGCTCTTCCTCACTACGCTGCTCAAGTCCAAGGGGCTCGCGCTCGGCGAGTACGACGGCCGGGTGACGGCGATCGGCACGGGCATTGCCGGCAAGATCGATCCGAATTCCGGCGGCAACGACCCGACCATGACGGCGGTTACCGGCGTCTACACGACGATGTGGAACGTGTATCTGAACGAGCAGTTGAAGTACACGTCGAATTCGTCGTTCACCGACCTGAACGATCAGGCTTTCCAGTACTGGGACTTCAGTCACATCGATCCGACCGGCGCGCAGAAGGGGGTGGACGCGAAGGGCAACATCATCCTCTACACCGCCGGCGACCTCGCCGCCGTGATGGCGCTCAATCCCGATCTGAAGGTGCTGTCGGCCAATGGCTTCTTCGACTACGTGACGCCGTTTTATCAGACCGTGCTCGATCTGCAGCAAATGCCGCTGCTCAGCCAGCAGGTCCGGCAGAACCTGTCGGCGCGCTTTTATCCGTCGGGGCATATGGTCTATCTCGACGGTGGATCGCGCACCGCGCTGAAGGCCGACCTCGCGAAGATGTACGAGGCGACGGTGGCCGATACGCAGGCGGTGAGCCGTATTCGCGCTCTGCAGGCGCGGGTGCAGAAGTAGCGGCGCATTGACGCGGGGCGTCTCAGACGCGTCGCGCGCGCAATGCCGGGTGTCGCGCGCGCGGCGAGTAGAGCGGGCCTTGTGAGGTAGGGCATGGGCAGCGCGCGCGAGTAGCGCCGCCGCGGCTTCCGGCGGACTGTGAAATCCGCCACATGCGGCTTGTGCGCGCAGCGCGCCTAGACAGGCTTTTTTACTTAAGCATATTGGATGTGTTTTAATTAGTCTGCGAATTGAACTATTGCGTGCCGCTCCCGGTGCGCCGACGAATGAACGCAGGCATCGCACACAGGCGTCGCACTCACCACTTCGGCGACCCCAGCGGCAGTACGTACGAAACGGCTATGCCGGCGCTTGCGCGCCAACGGCGCGCTGCACGCCCTCGGCGCGGCGCGCGCATGGCGCTCGCAGTGGGCCTCGCGGCGCTCTTCACGCTGTGCATGGGGGAAGCCCGCGCACAGGGCGCCGGCATGCTGGACGAACGCGTTACCCAGCGATCGGTGGGCGAGACGATTTGCCGACCCGGTTACGCCGACGCGGTCGCTCCGCCGTTCGACGAACTGATGGCGCACAAAGACCGCTTGCTCGCCGCGCGCGGCATCGATGCGGACAATGGCGCCGCGTTTGCGCTCGACCGGCGCGTGCCCATCGTGCTCGGCGGCTCGCCGGACGCGCCTTCCAATCTCGATCTCCTGCCGTGGGCGGGGCAACAGGGCGAGCGCCGCAAGGCCCGTGCGGCGGTCATGCTCAAGCACTGCGTCTGCGAAGGCAAATTGAGCCTCGCCGAAGCGCAGGCCGCGATTCTCGGCAACTGGTCGGCGGTTTATTCGGGCTTCAGCCAGACGTCTTGCGACGTGAGCCGGCTCGATGTCGCCGCCGGCGGTGAAACGGGCCGCGGCGCCGGACACGATAACCCGCCGTGAAGGCGGTCCCTTCGCCTGCGTCACCATTTCGTTCATGCGCACGGCTTGCAGTTCGCAGGCCTGCCCCCATCTTTCTTTCTGGAGAATCATCATGATCCGTTCGCGTCTTGCCGTCATGGCGCTTTCTTTTAGCTGCCTGTTCGGCAGCGCCGCCGCCTCCGCTGCGGAGCCGGTGCGCTGCGGGCGGGCCGACACGCTGCAGATTCGCGGCGATGTGCCCGCGGCGATCAGCTTCGACGTGTACCGTCAGTTGCGGCCGTTGAGCGCGCAACGTATTGCGCTGTTCCAGTCGGCGGGCGAGGTGAAGCGCCTGCCTGACGGTCTCGCGGTATGCGAAGTTGCCGACGACGGCGTCGACGATCCGTCCGCGGTGCTGGTTCAGTTGCCGCAGGGCAAGAACGCGTGGTGGGTGAGCGCGGCCAATGTGCAAGCGGCGGACTGATCGCGACGATCAGCCCGCCTTTTGCGCACGTCCCCCGCAGGATGCCGTGGCGATGCGTGGGTAGCGGCCGGGTTTAGCGCCCACGGCCCACGTTTGACGCGTTTGCCGGGTCTGTACCGGGAAATGAAGCGCTGTTTTGCTGTTTTTGACGCCGCTTATTCAGGTACAGTGCATTAACGGAGGTTTCAGGTCCGTTTTGACGTCGCTGTGTCACATCGCTTTTGCTGTGATTTGTGGCTATCCTGAACACAGGACGAAATTCGCAGGGGAGAATTAAATGCTTGCCTTTTATCTGTCATTGGCCGCTTTGGGTGCCGCTGGCGCCGCGTTACTCCACCAAGTCGCTGCTGCACAGGCGAAACAGCGTGCCGCTTTGCGCCCCGTGCGCGTCCAGGGCACGGAGCGCAACGCGCGCCGAGGGTAGGCCGCATGAACCTGATCGTTCGCAACATCGCGGAGTCGTGCAGCGAGCAGGAAGTGCGGGAATTCCTCAAGCACGAACTCGGGCATTACGCGAAGAACATCGAGGTGGTCGACGCCGGCAAGCCGGGCGCGTACGCCACGGTCGAACTGGACGCCGAAGTGCCGTATGTGGGCGAAGTCATCGCGCGTCAGATACAAGGCAAGCAGTTAGGCGGGCTGGCGCTGGAGGCCAGCGCCGATCTGTTCACCGACGAACCGCCCGCAGCCGGGTGACCTGGCGCGTCCGGACACGCACACGATCGTGCAAGCCTGAGTGTGGCGAGCGAAACAGGCGCGCTTCGGCTCGCGCATGGCCGATACACCCACTTCGCTGCATTCGGCGTAACACCTGCACACCCATCACTTTCTCAATCTTCGCTGGCCTCCCCCGGCCAATCGAACGGCGTGTAGGGCAGCGCCCGCTTGTGACGGGTGGCGTCGTAATAGCGCAAGACGGTGGCGCGCGCCGTATCGCTGACCGGTTTGCCTTCCAGAAAATCGTCGATAGCGTCATACGGGATGCCGTACGCGTCTTCATCGGGCCGTTGCGGACGCAACATTTCGAGGTCGGCCGTCGGCACCTTGTGCGCCAACGCTTCCGGTGCGCCTAGCGCCTTGGCCACCGCGCGCACTCGACGCTTGTTGAGCCCCGCGAGCGGCAGCACATCGGCGCCGCCATCGCCGAACTTCGTAAAAAAGCCCATCACCGACTCGGCTGCGTGATCCGTGCCGATCACCACGCCGGCTCGCGCACCGGCCACCGCGTATTGCGCGATCATGCGCTGGCGCGCCTTGGTGTTGCCGTGCACGAAATCCCGTTGCGATTCGTCTTTGAACCGCACGCCGCTGTGATCCAGCGCAGCGAGCATGGCATCGGCCGCGGGTTTGATATCGATGGCGAGATTCCGGTCCGCGCGAATGAAGCGCAATGCTTGTTGCGCATCGGCTTCGTCTTTCTGTTCGCCGTAAGGCAGACGTATTGCGACGAAGTGCGCGTCGTAATGTTCGGCGCGCAACCGTTCGACCGCGAGTTGCGCGAGCCGGCCGGCGGTCGTCGAATCCACGCCGCCACTAATCCCGAGCACGTATGTTTTCAGGCCGCTGCTGCGCAGATAACCCGCGAGAAAAGCCACCCGGCGCTCGATTTCATATTGGGCGTCGAACTCGGCGCCGATATGCATTTCTTTCGAAATATCGCGCTGCCGTGCGACTGGATCGTATTGCGTCATGATTCTCTTTGCTCCTCGCGTCCGCGTATGGGTCGAACGATCAACGTTGCGCGCGCAACAACCGTCAAGACGAAGCAGCGCGCCGGTATGACGGGCAGCTTTCGGTTCATCCGCTGCGACGCATTTGCTTTCTGGCGGTTTGCCGCCGCTGACCGGCTTCGATTCACCTTCCCGCTGCATTCAATCTGCCGCGTCGAACAGCAAATGTGTCCGACTATTACGGCTATTCATCTGAATCGTCGAATCATTATCGACAGATCGCTATGTGCTTAGTAACATCCTCGTCCGAGAGCGCCACATAAGCTGGCGGGCAGTCAATAATAATCAGGTTTGCTCCATTACGCGATGAACCACTCCGATCGGCCTGGCCAGCCTGTACTGGACCGTCTGACCTTCGCGTCGGTAGCTCGTGCGCGCGATGTGCTGTTTCATTCGTGTCAACTTTCTTCCGCGCGGAGCAATGCGCGGCGCTTGCCTTCTTTCCGCCGTCTGACGCATATGCTGGGCACCGCCTTCTGCGCGCTGTCCTGCGGCGCGGCGATCGCCGCTTCGGCGGCCGCTGCGGGATCGGCGCCGAGAGTGCCGACTCGTCCGCCGGCGCCCGTCAATATGTCCGCTATCGCCGCGCCCGATGCTGCCGGCGTGGTCGATCCGCGTCGCGCGTTCATGCTGCGGGACGTGTTCGCGCAAAGCGTCACACGCAAGCTGAAGGTGCCGCAGGCGGATCAGCAGGCCTATGCGCAGCGGCTGCAAGCCGCGCTGCGCGAGAACACGCTGGGCAATCTATCGGGCGAGTATGTCGTGCTGGTCGATCGCAACGCCAATGTGCAGGCCGTCTTCATCTATTTTCGCGCCACGCCGGCGGACGTCTGGCAGATGATCGGCGCGTCGCCGGTTTCGACGGGGCAGCCGGGCGAGTATGACCACTTCATCACGCCGCTCGGCGTGTTCGAACACACGCCCGCCAACATGGATTTCCGCTCGGAAGGCACGCAAAACGAGAACCATATTCGTGGTTACGGCAAACGTGACATGCGGATCTTCGACCTCGGCTGGGCACAGGGCGAGCGCGGCTGGGGCAAAGGCGGCATGTCGCAGATGCGCTTCCAGATGCACGCCACCGACCCCGACCGGCTCGAATCGCTGCTCGGCATTCGTCATTCGAAGGGCTGCGTGCGGATTCCCGCCTCGCTCAATACGTTTCTCGATCACTACGGCATTCTCGATGCCGAGTACGCGGCGCTCGTCGAGTCGGGCAGATCGCTGTGGGTGCTGAAAAGCGATCGCCACTTGACGCCGTGGGCGGGGCGTTACCTCGTCGTGGTGGATTCGGCGAGCAAGAGCCGCCCGGCATGGGCGCCCGCGCCCGGCGGGCAGACGCGAGCTAAGGTGCCGGCCGGCGCGGATACGGCGGATTGATTCGGGGGGGCGCGCCGCTCAGCGCGACGCCCACGAGCGCGACGGCGAACCCGGCGATCCGCGCCGGCAGCAACGCCTCGCCGAAGCCCGCTTCCGCTCAGCGTGAGCGCGTCAGCACGACACCCACGAGCGCGACGGCGAACCCGGCGATCTGCACCGGCAGCAGTGTCTCGCCGAAGCCCGCATAACCTTCGAACGCGGCAAGCGGCGGGGCGAGAAACATCAGCGCGGTGGCGCGCGCCGCGTCGCCGCGCCGGACCATCCACACGAGCAACGTGACGCTGATGCCGGAGAGCATCACGATGCCCCATGCGAGCGACGCCCACAGCGCCGGCGACGCGATCCAGCGATGCTCGCCGAGCGCCACCACGAGCACGCCCGCGACGAGCGCCGCGCCGAAGTTCTGCACCGCGCTCGCGCTGCGAATGTCGGCCCTCGCAAGCGAAGTCTTCTGAAACAGCGTTCCCGCCGTAATCGCGCCGATCGCGGCGATCGAGATCGACACGACCAGCCATGCCGGCGCGCTGCCGCGCGGTGTCGAGGCCGCGGCCGCCCCCAGCTTCGGTTCAAGCACCAGCACGACGCCGGCGAGGCCGAGCGCCATGCCGGTCCAGCCACGCCGCGACAGCCGCTCGCCGAACAGCGGCGCCGCGACGGCGGCCGTCGCAAGCGGTTGGAGCGCGCCGAGCAAGGCCATCACGCCGGCGCTCAAGCCTTGCGCAACGGCCCAGTAACCGGCGCCGAGATACACCCCTTGCAGCAATGCGCCCGCCACCAGATGTTTGCCGAAGTCGCGGCCGCCCGGCCATGCGGCGCGTGCCGCCAGCGCGGCCAGCGCGAAGACCAGCGCCGTGCCGCCGAAGCGCGCGAGCAGGAAAAGATTGGGATCGGCGTACGGCGTGATCGCGCGGGCGACCACGAACCCGGTCGACCACAACACGACGAAGACGGCGGCGATCAAGGAAGCGAGCATTGGATAGTGTGATGCGAAAAGCCGCCATCTTCTCGGGCCAGACGACGCGTGTCTTGTTCGAAGCTGCAATCGGTGAAACGAGGCAAGGCAGGGTAGCCACGCCCGTCCGCGCAGCGCCGCCTGAACGGCGCAGCGCCGCCATCACCACATCAGCAGCACAGTCCCCGCGCCGAGCACGCCGCCACACACGGCGCACGCCCACAGCAGCGCGCGCGTGCGCCGGTATTCGCGGCCGATCTCCGCGATCAGTTGCGCATTCTGCTGCGGCTTGCGCGCGCGGTCGTGCTCGTGCTGCAGATACCGTACCGCCAGTTGCGGCACGCGCGGCAACATATGCGCGAGGTGCGGCAACTCGCGGGAAATCCGCTTGATCCAGCCACGGTGATCGATGTCGCGCCGCGCGATATCCGCCAGCACGCCGCGTGTGATACGCCACGTGTCGAGCCCGGGATGCAGCGCGCGCGCCAGCATTTCCGCTTGATGAAACGAGCGCTGTGCGGTCGCGAGCCGCGCGGGCACCGCGCCTTCGAACGGCTGCACCGCATGCAGCAGATGATGAAACAGCGAACCCGCCGAGCGGTCTTCCGGCGCGGCCGCGAAATGCGCTTCGGCGCGCGTGCGCAACTCGGCTTCGAGCATCTCGGCGCGCGTGTCGTGCGGCACGTGCCCGGCATCGCGATGCATCTCGGCGAGCCGCGCATAGTCCTGATCGAAGAGCGCAGTCGCGCCGTGCACGAAGAACTCGCGCTCGCCGGTCGAGAGGCTCGACATGATCGAAAATTCCGCCAGCACGAGACGTCCCAGCGTGTCCGGTTCGATGCTCACGCGCACGCGGCGCGCGTCGAGGGTGGCGTGGAAGAAGCCGTGCTCGAACGCCTGCTCGGTCACCACTTCGACGATATGCGCAGCCAACGGCGCGAGCTTGACGTGATGCGCATGCAGGCCGGGCAGGTCGTTCGCCGGCAAGGTGCTGACGCGTCGCATCGTCAGCGTGTACGGGGTGCAGAGGTCCCAGATCACGTCCGGCACGACGATGCGCGCGTCGCCGTCGAAATGATGGCCGGTCTGGCTCAGATTGGCCGCTTCGGCGCGCAGATCGAAGCGGCGCAGGATGTCGTCCGCGAAGCTCTGCGCGAGCGCGCGCAGTTGCAGGCGGCGCGCGGTGCCGGAGAGCTTCTCCAGCCAGCGCGCGACCCAGCGCAGCAGCGCGAGTTCGTCGCCGATCTGCTGCAACTGGTCGGCGCGCACCAGTTTGATCGCCACTTCGTAATGGCCGTTCACCGGCACCAGCAACCGTGCGAGATGCGTCTGTTCGGCGAAGCCGCCGCGCACCGGCACCCCATCCACGGCGCTGAACAGCGTGGCGAGCGGCTTGCCGAACGCGCGCGCGAGCGCCTGTTCCGACTCGTGCGGCGGCAGCGGAGCCTCCATGTGATCGATCGCGTCGATCGCGTCGTGCAAGGTGCCGCTCGCGAGTTCTGGCCGCTCGGCCAGCGTTTGCGCGAAGCGGCCCGCAAGCGGCCCGAGTACCGGCAGCACGCCGTTCAGGCTTTGACCGCCGCGTCCCGCCGCCTGCAAGCGGCCGACCAGCTCGATCATCCAGTGCAGCTTGTGATCTGCCGGCGCGGCAAGCCAGATCAGGCGCGCGCCGTAACGCAGCGCGTGGAACAGCAGCAGGAGACGGCGAAACAGTGGCGGCATCGGCAGTTCGTTTGATGAGCCACGCGGCGTCCACGTCATTCGAGGGATGCGCGCGCGCGGCCAGGGGGTTCAGGTTAGCAGGTCGGCGCGCCGGGAGGAGCATCGCCGCGCGCCGCGTAATACAATACGCCGGCCTTCTCCAACCGTGGCGAAACCCCAGCGTGCCGGCTTCCGGCCTTTCATCGATGCTCGCAGAACAACGTCACCAATACATCCTGGCGCAAGTCGCTAAAACGGGCGCGCTTTCGGTCGCGGAACTGGTGCGCGAACTGAACGTGTCGCGCGAGACCATTCGCCGTGACCTGAACGCGCTGGCCGGGCGCGGCCTGCTGGTCACGACGCACGGCGGCGCGCTGTCGAGCGACCGGCGCGAGCCCGACCTCGATACCCGCGAAGCCGCGAATGCCGGCGCGAAGCGCGCCATCGGCGAACGCGCGGCGGAGTTCGTGCCGGACGGGGCATCGCTGATCATCGACTCGGGCAGCACCACGCAGGCAGTGGCGCGGGCGTTGCTCGACCGGCATCGCCTGTCGGTGTACACGAACGACTGGCGGATCGCGCTGCTGCTCGGCCGCCGCAACGACAACCGCGTCACGCTGCTCGGCGGCGAGCTGTCCGATATCGAAGACGCCACCTTCGGGCTCGACACCGTTCATCAACTGACGCAGTACCACGCGGACTTTGCCTTCATCGGCGCGGGCGGGATTTCGCCGGACGGCTATCTGACCGACTACAGCCGCATGGCCGCCGAGGTGCGCAGCCGCATGATCGCCGCCGCCGACATGGTGGTGGTCGTCGCCGACCATTCGAAGTTCGGCCGCGTGACGCCGGTGCGCATCAACGGGATCGAGTCGGCGCGTTATCTCGTGACCGAATTGGCCCCGGAGCGCGCTCTCGGCAAGGCGATCACGGCGCATGGCCCGGAAATCCTGATCGCCTGAGGGCGTCGCGGCTGTCCTGCCTGCTTCACCGGATGCGGCGCGGCTCGAACGTGGCCGCCGCTTCGACCGCGGAGGTTGCGCTGCCGCGAAACGGCACGCATCCCCGGTCATTTTCGCCATGTACGATCGTCACGGGATCGGCGCATACGCTGTGGGTCGTGCGGTTGAACGCGTGCTCCCACGAACCCGATCGAATCCGATCGCGCGGCATCGCTTCGCGCTCCCGCGACGAAGCGATGCCGCGGTAAGCGGTAAGCGGGCTAGGCAACAGGACCGGGTCATTTCCAGAGGTCACACAAACCTGCGTCATCATCCGAAAACGGGCGTCTCCCGGACCGGATGGCGAAAAGATTGGCTTGGATATTATTGGCGAATTGTGTCATTTTTTGGAATTGAGCAGAATCGTCATGGCGCTGTCATGCAAACCTGTGATCCTTGCCGTGCCCGTTCAGGCATGGCTGGCAGCGCGAGCGTCGTAGGTGGGCTGTAAGTCGGGCTGGAAAAGAGACAACATGGGGCAGCAAAGTTGTTGGCAATCTGCAATCCGCATGAATCCGCACACGGCTTGATGCGGGCAACACGCAAGCGGCGCGGCGCTACCGCCGTTCAATCACAACAGGTATCGGGATATCCCGACCGTCTGGTTTTTTGCCTTTCGGAGAAAACGACATGACAAAGACGAATTCCCTTCACGCCACGACCGGCCTCGTACGCAAACTGTTGCCGGCGCTGGTCGCCGCGGCGGCATTCGGCGCGACGGCCATGCAGGCTCACGCGGCCGACGCCGTGGTGCTGTACACCGCGGACGGCCTCGAGAACCTCTATAAGGACGTGCTGCCGGCCTTCGAAAAGAAGGAAGGCGTGAAGGTCAACATCGTCACGGCGGGTAGCGGCGAAGTGGTGAACCGCGCCACCATCGAAAAGGATCAGCCGAAGGCGGACGTGCTCGTCACGCTGCCGCCGTTCATCCAGCAAGCCGACCAGAGCGGCCTGCTGCAGGCTTATGAGAGCGCCAATTACAAGAACGTGCCGGCGATCGCCAAGGCGTCGAACGGGGCGTGGGCGACCTTCGTGAACAACTACTTCTCGTTCGCGATCAACCCGGAAGTCACCAAGACCGCGCCGAAGACCTTCGCCGACCTGCTGCACCCGGACTTCAGCGGCAAGGTGGCCTACTCGAACCCGGCTACGGCGGGCGACGGCATGGCGGTGATCATCCTGACGACGTCGCTGATGGGCGAAGACAAGGCGTTCGACTATCTGAAGAAGCTCGAAAACAGCGCCAAGTTCCACACCAAGGGCACGGGCTACCTCGACGTGCTGCTCTCGCGTAACGAAATCGCTTTCGCCAACGGCGACCTGCAAATGGACCTGGACGACGCGGCCAATGGCGGCCTGTCGCTCAAGCCGATCTTCCTCGCTGCCGCGCCCGGCGGCCAGCCGACCACGTTCCAGTTGCCGTACGCGATCGGCCTGATCAAGAACGGTCCGAACCAGGCAGAAGGCAAGAAGCTGATCGACTATCTGATGTCGACGCAAGTGCAGGCCAAGGTGCCGGACATCTTCGGTATTCCCGGCCGTAGCGACGTGCCGCTCGCCGGCAAGAACGGCGAAGCCGTGAAGCAGGCCATCGCCGGCGTGAAGCTGATTCCGGTGGACTGGACGCAGGTCATGGCGAAGAAGGCCGACTGGACCGCGCGCTGGAAGAACGAGGTGATCGGTTCGTCGGGCAAGCAGATCGAAGTGGTCAAGCCGAAGTAAGCCGTCGTTCGTGGCGTAATCGACGTCGCCCGGAACTCGACCGGGCGAGGTCGCAGAATCAGGCGGCGCCAGTGGGACTTTCCGAGGCGCCGCATCAGCATCAATCCAGTTGGAGGATGAACCCGGTGAATACGGCCAGTCTTGCTCACCCAGGCGCGCTCGGCGCCTCACCGGACGCGCTCGATGCCGCGCGTTCGAATACGCCGGGCGGCGTGCAGATCGACCATCTGACGGTGCGCTTCGGTTCGCGCACGGTGCTCGACGATCTGACGCTGACCATTCAGCGCGGCGAGTTGCTGACCGTGCTCGGCCGCAGCGGTTGCGGCAAGACCACCTTGTTGCGCTTCATCGCCGGGTTTATCGAGGCAGACGGCTTGTCCGGCACGCTGACCGTGGCCGGTCACGATCTCACCCACGTGCCGCCGCACAAGCGCAATCTCGGGCTGCTGTTCCAGAGCTACGCGCTGTTTCCGCATCTGTCGGTGTTCGAGAACGTCGCCTTTGGTTTGCGCGCGCGCCGCACGCCGGCCAAAGATGTCGCACGGCGCGTCGCCGATGCGCTGAAGCTCGTGCAACTCGGCGACGCCGGTCACGTGATGCCCGCGCAACTCTCGGGCGGCATGCAGCAGCGCGTGGCGCTCGCGCGCGCGCTGGTGATCGAGCCCGACGTTCTGCTGCTCGACGAACCGCTTTCCGCGCTCGACGCCAATCTGCGCGCGTCGGTGCGTTCCGAACTGAAGGCGCTGCATGAGCGCCTGCCGAATCTGACGATCGTCTGCGTGACGCACGATCAGGACGACGCGCTGGTGTTGTCAGACCGCACGCTGCTGATGCGCGACGGCCGTATCGCGCAACTCGGCACGCCGCAACAGCTGTACGACACGCCGGCCGACGGTTTTGTCGCGCGCTATCTGGGTGCCGCCAATCTGCTGCCGCCGCAGGTGGCGTTCAGCATGAGCGACGCGCGCTACAGCGAGCGCGAGCGCGTGGCCTGTCTGCGTCCCGAGGCGCTGCGTATCGTGCCGCTCGGCGAAGGGCATTTGCATGGCGCGATCGCCTCGGTCGAATGGTATGGCGCGGTGTTGTCGGTGTCCGTCGCATTGGACGCGATGCCCAACGAGCCGGTGCTCGTCACCATGCAGCGCGCTCACGGCATGATGCCGGAGAAGGGCGCGCGTGTTTCCTTGCGTTACGAGGCTGACGATGTCGTCCTTATCAACCCCTGATACGCCGAACCCGCTCGGCACGCCCGCCGCCGACGTCCGCCGCAGCGCCAGCGCCGCCTCGCATGCCGCCGCGGTGAAGCGCCGCGAACGCGCCGCGCAATGGCATTTGCTGTTCATCGCCGTGGTGGTGCTCGGGCCGCTCGTCATCTATCCGCTCGTGCGCCTCGTGTTGCTGAGTCTGACCGGGCCGCACGGCTTGAGCCTGCACGCTTATTCGGCGTTCTTCGGCAATCCCGAAACGAGCGGCGTGATCGGCACCACGCTGTGGATTCTGTTCGCGAGCGCCGGGCTCGCGTCGCTGCTCGGCGTTGCGCTCGCGTCGCTCCTGTTTTTCAAGCCGTTCCCCGGCGCGCGAATGATCACGCGCTTTCTTGAGCTGTTCGTCGCGTTCCCGTCGTTTCTGGTCGCGTTCACGCTGATCTTTCTATACGGCTCGCAAGGCTCCGTCAGTATCGGCTTGCAGCGGCTCTTTCATCTGCAGGCGCCGCCGCTCGATTTCCTGTTCGGCGTGGGCGGCGTGATTCTCGCGGAAGTCGTGTTCTACGCGCCGTTCGTCGTGCGTCCCACGCTGGCTTCGTTCGCCACGCTCGACATACGGTTGATCGAAGCGGCCCGCAGTCTCGGCGCGAGCGGCTGGATGGTCGCGTTCAAGGTGATCCTGCCGCTCGCGTGGCCGGGTATCGCCGCGGGCACCATCTTGTGCTTTCTGCTGACGCTCAACGAGTTCGGCATTCTGCTCGTGCTCGGCAGCGCGCATCTGATCACGCTGCCGGTGGCGATCTACAGTTCCGCCACCGTCGATCTGGATCTGCCGACCGCCGCCGCCGGCGCGGTCGTGATGCTGATCATGTCGTTGTCGCTGTACGCGTTGTACCGCCAGGTCAACCGTCGCAAGGTGAAGGGAGCGGGCTATGGCCGTTGAACTCGACCCGACCGTTTTGCCGGTCATGCATAAGAAAGCGCGGCCGGTGCGCCGCAGCCTGGCGGTGCGCATGCTGGGCGGCCTGTTTCTCGGTTTTGCCGCGTTGCTGTGCTTCTGGCTGTTCGTGCTGCCGGTGCTGGTGGTTGCGCTTTCGAGCGTGGCCGCGCACTGGTCCGGCACGATCCTGCCCGACGGCTTCAGCCTGCGCTGGTTCGAGCGTCTCGGTTCGAGCGACTTCGACGCGCTCACCACCAGCCTCGAAATCGGCATGGGCGTCGCGGTGCTCGGCACGATTCTCGGTCTGTGGCTCGCACTGGCGCTGGAAGGGCGCGACCGCCGCGGCCTCGGCGCCTTCGTCGACACGGTCGCGATGATGCCCAACGGCGTGCCGAGCGTGGTGCTCGGCCTCGCGGTGCTGATCGCGTATCACAAGCGGCCGTTCGATCTGTCGAGTTCCGCCGCGATCGTCGTGTTCGTGCAGCTCGCGCTGGTGCTGCCGTTCTGCTACCGGTGCGCGGCCGCCGCGTTGCGCCCGGAACTGACGATTCTGCGTGAAGCGGCGGCGAGTCTCGGTGCGCCGCCTTCGATGGTGTTGCGCCGGGTCGTGCTGCCGCAACTGGTGCCGGCGATCCGCGCGAGTCTCGCGCTGGGGTTCGCGCTCTCGCTCGGCGAACTCGGCGCCACGCTGACCGTGTATCCGCCGGGATTCGCGACGGTGCCGATCGTGGTCGTCGGTCAGGTGGAGCGCGGCTATTACCTGCCGGCCTCCGCGCTGTCGCTGATTCTGCTGCTGGTTTCGCTGGCTGCGCTGTTGCTGATCGCGGCGCGTGTGCCACGCCGTCGGGCGGACTGACGGGCAACTTCTGACGCGTGCGCGGGCGTGCCGTCACGGCGCGCCTGCACACATCGATGTGGCAAAAAATGTCAAAATGACCGAATATATGCAAGCTGCTTCTGTCGATCCGATCGAGGTTGTGCGCAGGCATTCGCTGACCACACTGGTTCGCGACGAAATCGAACGGCACATCATCGAGGGGGCGCTCGCGCCCGGCGACAAGCTCAACGAAGCCGATTGGGCCACGCGTCTGCAGGTGTCGCGCGGTCCGGTGCGCGAGGCGTTCCGCGCGCTGGAGCAGGCCGGCCTCGTGCGTACCGAGAAGAACCGCGGCGTGTTCGTGCGGACGGTGTCGCTGGCGGAAGCCGACGAGATTTACGCGGTGCGCGCGGTGCTCGAAGAGGCGGCGTGCCGGATGCTGGCGGCGAGTATCGATGCCCGCAAGCTGGCGCTGTTGCGCGACTGGCTCGACGCCATGCGCGCGGCGCTCGACGCGCGGGATCCCGATGCCTACGCGCGCGCCAACGTGGCGTTTCACGACGCGCTGGTGGCGGCGTCGGGCAACCTGAAGCTGTATGAGACGTACCGAAGGCTGGTGTGTGAGTTGAGCCTGTTCCGGCGTGCCGCTCTGGTGGTGCATGCCGATGCGATGGAGCGTTCGCTGGCCGAGCATCGCGCGATCCTGACGGCGCTGGCTTCGCGCGACGCCGGGCAAGCCGCCGCGCTGATGCAGGCGCACGTGAATGGCGGCTTGCGGCGCGCCCATGCGGCGTGCGAACCGGAAGGACCGTTGGGTGTGGCGCGGATACCGCCGGCATCGAACGAATGAGGTAGTGGCAACCGACTGATTACTACGCGCGTGCGCGGCACGCATGGAAGGCAACAATGGCAAATACGAGCACCAGCACGAGCACCGGCACGAGCGGACGCACGATCGAAGTCAACGGCCGCAGCTACCGGCTACCGTCGCAACCGACGGTGGTGGTGTGCGTCGACGGCTGCGAATTCGATTATCTCGAAGCCGCGGTCGCGGCGGGCGTCGCGCCGTTCATCGGCAAGATGCTCAAGGGCGGCGGTGCGTTCAAGGCCGACTGCGTGATCCCGTCGTTCACCAACCCGAACAATCTCTCGATCGTGTGCGGCGTGCCGCCTTCGGTGCACGGCATTTGCGGCAATTACTTCTGGGATCCGGACGCGAACGGCGGCGAGGGCGCGGAAGTAATGATGAACGACCCGGCTTATTTGCGCGCCGGCACCTTGCTCGCCGCTGCCGCCGACGCGGGCGCCGCGGTGGCCGTGGTCACCGCGAAAGACAAACTGCGCCGGCTGCTCGGCTGGCAGCTGAAGGGCATCTGCTTTTCGGCGGAAAAAGCCGACACGGTGACGCTCGAAGAAAACGGCATCGGCGAAGTACTCGATCTGGTCGGCTTGCCGGTGCCCGACGTGTATAGCGCGGGGCTGTCCGAGTTCGTGTTCGCCGCCGGCGTGCGGCTCGCGCAAACCCGCAAGCTCGATCTGATGTACCTGTCGACCACCGATTACATCCAGCACAAATTCGCGCCCGGCACCGAGGGCGCGAACGCGTTCTACGCAATGATGGACGGCTACCTCGCGAAGCTCGACGCGCTCGGCTGGGTGATCGGCCTGACCGCCGACCATGGGATGAACGCGAAGCACGATCCGCAGAGCGGCGAGCCGAATGTGATCTATTTGCAGGACGTGCTGGACGAGTGGCTCGGCGCCGGCCGCGCGCGTGTCATCCTGCCGATCACGGATCCGTACGTGGTGCATCACGGTGCGCTCGGCTCGTTCGCGACGGTCTATCTGCCGCGCGATGTCGGCGTCGCTCAGGTGATCGAACGGATAGGCGGCTTGCAAGGGATCGATACCGTGCTCGACAACCCGGCGGCGTGTGAGCGTTTCGAACTGCCCAACGACCGCGTCGGCGATATCGTCGTGGTCAGCACGAAGCATGTCGTGCTCGGTACGCGGCGCGATGAGCACGACCTGTCCGGGCTGACCGTGCCGTTGCGCTCGCACGGCGGTATCTCGGAGCAGGAAGTGCCGCTGCTGTTCAACCGGCGTGTCGAAGGGTTGCCGTCCAGTGGTGAAGGTGCGGGCGGCACGGGCGGCACGGGCGGCACGGGCGGCAATAGGCTGCGTAACTTCGATATCTTCGACATCGCCTTGAATCGCGTGTCGGCATCATGAACGCCACGCTGCGGGACCATCCGGCGTTCCGGGCCGAAGCGCTGCGCCTCAAAGGCGAGCGCACGACGCGCTCGCGCACGCTCGACGTATTCGATCCTTATACGGGTGCGCGCGTGGGTACGGTCCCGTTGGCGAGCGTCGACGACGTGCGCGCTGCGTTCGAGTACGCGGCCGCCTATCAGGCGCAGCTCACGCGTTACGAGCGCTCGCAGATTCTCGAACGCGCGGCGGCGCTCATGCGCGAGCGGACCGAAGAGGCGTCGGATCTGATTTCGCTCGAGTCCGGACTGTCGAAGCAGGACTCGCGTTACGAGATCGGCCGCGTGGCCGATGTGCTGAAGTTTGCTTCGATCGAAGCGTTGCGCGACGACGGGCAGAGCTTCTCCTGCGATCTGACGCCGCACGGCAAGAAGCGGCGCGTGTTTTCGCAGCGCGAGCCGCTGGCTGGCGTGATCGTGGCGATCACGCCCTTCAACCATCCGATGAACCAGGTTGCGCACAAGATCGCGCCGGCCATCGCGACCAATAATCGGGTGGTGCTCAAGCCGTCGGAGAAGGTGCCGCTGTCGGCGCTCTATCTAGCCGACGTTCTGTACGAAGCCGGCTTGCCCGCGCCGATGCTGCAGGTGCTGACCGGCGATCCACGCGAAATCGCCGATGAACTGATCACGCACCCGTTGGCGGAGCTCGTCACGTTCACGGGTGGCGTGGCGATCGGCAAATACATCGCGGCCAAGGCGGCATACCGGCGCGTGGTGCTGGAGCTGGGCGGCAACGATCCGCTGATCGTGCTCGAAGACGCCGATCTCGAACGCGCGGCAACGCTTGCCGTGCAAGGTTCCTATAAGAACTCCGGGCAGCGCTGCACGGCGGTCAAGCGGATGCTGGTGCAAAAGAGCGTGGCCGCGGATTTCACCGATCTGGTCGTCGAGAAGACGCGCGCCTGGACTTTCGGCGATCCGTTCGATGCGTCGAATCAGATGGGCACCGTGATCGACGTCGCCGCGGCGCAGCTTTTCGAAACGCGCGTGAACGAGGCGGTGGCGAGCGGCGCGCGTCTGCTGACCGGCAACCGGCGCGACGGCGCGTTGTATGCGCCGACGGTGCTGGACGGCGTCGATCCTTCCATGACAGTTGTGCGCGAGGAAACCTTCGGGCCCGTGTCGCCGATCATCACCTTCGACACGCTCGACGACGCCATCCGCATCAGCAACGGCACGGCGTTCGGGTTGTCGTCAGGCGTGTGCACGAACCGGCAGGATGCGATCACGCGTTTCATCAACGAATTGCGCGTGGGGACGGTCAATGTGTGGGAGGTGCCCGGTTACCGGATCGAGTTGACGCCGTTCGGCGGCATCAAGGACTCCGGGCTTGGCTATAAGGAAGGCGTGCAGGAAGCCATGAAGAGCTTCACCAATCTGAAGACCTTTTCATTACCGTGGGAGTGATAGCGTGGCGTTGAGTGTGAAGGACGTTCGTTCCCTGTTCGAGCAATACGGCAATCTCGCTTATAGCGGCGAGCCCGTGACGCAGCTCGAACATGCGTTGCAGAGCGGCTTGCTGGCGGAACAGGCGGGCGCTGACGAGGAACTGGTCGCGGCGGCGTTTCTGCACGACCTCGGCCACCTGCTCAATCTGCAGGGCGAGACGCCGACGGAGAGGGGCATCGACGATCTACATCAGTATTTTGCGCTGCCGTTCCTTCGGCCGGTGTTGTCGGACGCGGTGTTGGAGCCGATACGCCTGCATGTGGACGCCAAGCGCTGCCTGTGCGCCATCGACGACACGTATTTCGGCCAGCTTTCCGCCGATTCGGTGCGCAGCCTGGAATTGCAGGGTGGCATTTTCAGCAAGGAGGAGGCGCAGGCGTTTCTGCAGAAACCCTATGCGCAAGACGCATTGCGCTTGCGCAGATGGGACGATCTCGCCAAGGAAGAGAACCGCGCGACGCCCGATCTCGATCACTACCTGGGCGTCGTGGAGCGAGCGATGCTTAGGCACGCGGCTGTTTGAGTCTGTCGGGGAGTTTCTGTTTGAGGCTGCTTCAGTTCTTTGCGCGCTTCCCGGCCATTTGATTATTTCGTCGACTTCGCGCCGTTTCTGGCGCAATCCATGCATATCAAAATAACGCTTGCAAGGCGGTGTGCGGCTCGCTAGAATCTCGCTCTTTCGTGCTTCGGTCAACGGGGCGCGGGAGGCGGGAGAGCCAGCAGTGGCAAGGCTTTCAGCGGAGTGGGCGGGTTGAGAAAGTTAGAAAAACCTGTTGACGACGTAGCGAAAGTTCTTCATAATCTCGTTTCTCTGCTGCTGATGCAGCGACGCAGAACGAAGCGGTGCCGGGTAGCTGGAAGTGCGGTACTGGTTCGGTAGTGAATGCGGACTCGATCTTTAAAAATTAACAGCCGATAAGTGTGGGCGCTTGATGCGCG